>SAMEA3663275__coassemble_41_pt1 | contig 42099 bp, 29 predicted proteins | sample SAMEA3663275__metabat2_low_PE_036 | metagenome-assembled genome bin SAMEA3663275 (sample SAMEA3663275) | pig gut metagenome | biome: pig gut; feature: pig-associated habitat; material: faeces | place: China | collected 2013
TAAGGGATAGTAGATATAATAAGGGATAATAAATGAGTAAAGTAGTTAATAGCGTAATTCTGGCTGTAATTAAGAAAATAATATCCGGCTCTATTTCACTGTATAATAAAATCACTTCGAATACGTCTAAAAACGGAGACAGTGAATTAATTGCAAAAATCGCACGTTATGTAATGTCATTTGATGAGGTTATTGGAATCCATGATATTTATATTTCCAGCATGTGTGTAGGAAAGCCGGTAATTACATTTCATGCCGAGGTAAATGCAAACGGTGATTTTGTTAAGCTTCATGATACAATCGATAATATCGAGAAAAAGCTTAGTGAAGTTTTGTCATGTCATGTTGTCATTCATATGGACCCGATTTCTTTGAATGATGAGGCTTCATTCAGGATGAAGAGATTTACAACACTTGTAACAAAAAGCGTAAATGAGTCGTTAAATATTAAGAACTTCAGAATGGTATACGGGCCGACACATATTAATCTGATTTTTGATGTTGAGGCTCCAAAGGAGCTTAGTGGTTCGTTTAATACAATAAAATCTGATATTGAGAAAAAGATTAAATCGCTTCCGGGCAATTTGTCGGCAGTTATAGATATTGAAACGGCAGAGTAGTTTTTTATAGGGGTATTTTTATGAATAAAAAAAGTATTGTACCTGTTCTTTCAGCGGTGATTGTATTGCTTGTTGCGGCACTTATAGGTGTATGCGTGTATTTTAATGCAAAGCTTAAAAGCAGTGATGCAAACAATAATGTTAAGGAAGAAACCGTAACAGAGGATACAAAAGAGTCAGAGGAAGAAGTAAAAGAAGACGTAAAGGAAGATAACACTAATAAGGGAGAATTAAAAGAGGAAGAGGTTAGTGTAACTTATTCTGAAAGCGGTGCCATGCGTCCGTCACTTCTTAAGAACAGCTTTAAAATAAGCTCTGAGATTAACGCAAATACAGCTGAATACGAAGTTAAGGCTGACTTGTCAAACGTTTATAATAAAGACCTTTATTATTTTAATGATGAGCAGATAAAAATGCTTTCCGATAATTATTTCTTTGTTGATAAGTCGTACGGTTCATATGAGTTTTTTGAGGTGTATGAGAACAACAGATACTATTATGAGTCGAATTTTGTAACGGTTGATTCGCTTATGCATACGTATCATCTGTTCTTTAGTCACCTTCTTAAAAATCTTGAGAAGACGAAGCTTAGTGAGGCTGTCTCTAAAATGAGCACTAAGATGTATGAAAAAAGCTTAGAGCAGCTTAAAGATGCAAAAGGAACGAATTTCCAGGAAGCGGCAGAGAGAAACGTAGCGTTCTTTGCAGTTGCAAATCTGCTTATGGAAAATGAAATTGAAGCAGATGATAAGATTTTAGAGATTGCAAATAAAGAAGTAGCGAAAATCAATGCGGCCAGCGGAATTGAAAAGTGTGAATTAACCGGAAGTGATGAGGATTATTCGCAGTATAAGCCAAGAGGATATTATGACAATGATGAGCTTTTAAGGAAGTACTTCAAGGTCATGATGTGGTATGGCAGAATACAGTTTAACAGTAAAGACAATGAAATGATAAAGAGCGCAGCGCTTATGAATATAGCGCTTAATGAGGCAGGACTTAATGAATGGAAAGATGTATATGACATCACTTCATTCTTCGTCGGCACGTCTGATGATTTATGCTTCTATGAATATTATCCACTTCTTCAGGAAGTGTATGGAACGGGCGTTACAACAAAAGACATTATTGGAAATACTGAAAAGTACAACTCATTAGTAGTTAAGGTTAAGGAACTAAGCGTTCCATCCATTAATTCAATACCTATTAAAATGGGTGAAGACAACGAAATTCAGGGCTTCAGATTTATGGGTCAGAGATTTACTATTGATGCCATGATTATGCAGAAGCTCATCTATTCAGCTGTTGAAAAGAAAAGTGACGGAACGCTTCGTATGCTTCCTGATGTTCTTGACGTAACTGCATCGTTTGGTTCAGAAATTTCGTATGATTTGCTTAAGGAGCAGGGCGATTTTGAATACGAAAGGTACAAAGATAATCTTGATAAGCTTATTAATGAATTAAGCACTGATGAAGCAAAAGAAAATCTTGAAACTTCATTGTACGGAAACTGGATTTCAACTCTTAAGCCACTTCTTAGTAAGAAGGGTAAGGGATATCCTATGTTTATGCAAAATGATGCATGGGCTAAAAAGGACATCGAGTGCTTTGCAGGAAGCTACACCGAACTTAAGCATGATACAGTGCTTTATGCTAAGCAGGTTATGGCAGAGATGGGTGGCGGTGATATACCTGAATACGATGACAGAGGCTATGTACAGCCGGAGCCGTTAGTATATGAAAGATTTAAGTTTTTAGCTGATGAGACCCGGGGCGGTCTTAAGGACAGAGGTTTACTAAGCTCACAGGATGAAGAAAATCTAAAAAGGCTCTCTGAGCTTTCCAAGTCCTTGTATGATATTTCAATTAAGGAATTAAATGACGAGGTGCTTAGCGATGAAGAGTATGATTTTATTAGAGAGTACGGCGGAACACTAGAGCACTTCTGGTATGATGTGATGTCTTATGATACAGGCGATGAGGAAATCAACACTGAGAAATATCAGGCATCACTTGTAGTTGATGTTGCAACTGATCCGAACGGTCAGGTGCTTGAGATGGGGACCGGCAGACCATGTACGATTTATGTTATCGTCAATGTTGATGGTAAGGTAAAAATAGCAAAAGGAAGCGTATACTCCTTCTATCAGTTTGCATGGCCGCTTGAAGACAGATTAACTGACACCTCGTTCAGGGTGCTTATGGGTTACGAACCGGGTAATGACGGCTACTTTACATCAGAAGATGAAAGAAGACCTGATATGCCGTGGTGGACAAAAGAATACAGCTATGTTTATGAGGATGAATATTAATAAAATAAACAGAGTATTTAACGCAATAATGGCGACGATTGTATTCGTCGCTATTTTCTATGTGACTACATTAATCAATTGTTCAATTTGCATGGCGGCAACAGATACAGTTAACCATAGTGAATATGATGATGAAATCATTTTTTCCAAAAGGGAAGAGTGTATAGATACTACAAAGTTTCCTGAAGACATAAAATGGAAGGAAAAGGGAGTAAGAAAGGTTATTGACGGACACGATGTACGTTATATTTTAAGAGATAAAAGAGCACGTGTGTATATTGATAAACGGCTTATCTGGCAGTCGGATGAGACTTGGTTTGTAGAGGATATGTTCGTAGGCGATATTGACAAGGATTCTACAAAAGACAAGGTCAGGAAGAGTGAAAAGTCAGAGGAGGAATTTGTGCTTCTATTATGGAAGGAAGGACGATTTGGACAAAGCCGACCGTTTTTTATTAAGGATGATGAGAAAGACTATTCGCAGCATATTTTTACATACAATATTGAAGCCGGAAAGCTGATTGAAAAGTGGTGTTCATCATACATCGGTGAAAATGTAAGTGAAATGGTATTTTCAGATGATACGTTGTACTTAACACATTTATCAGGTGAAAAATCACGCTGGAAATGGTTCAGCTTCGGGTTTGAGAAACTTGAATCCGTTAATATTTTAGTTGCCGGCGATAACCTTATGCATAAAGAGATTTATGAAGACATTCTCAAAAATCACAATGCGGATTTTGAGTTTCTGTATAACAGGATTGGAGACAAGCTTAAGGAATCGGATTTGTCGATTATTAATTTAGAGACTCCTCTTGTGTATGATGCTTCAATGTATTCGACTTATCCGTGCTTTGGAACGCCTGTTAGTGTTGCTAAGGGAATAAAGGACGCAGGGTTTGACGGAGTGACGTTATCAACAAACCATAGGCTTGACAAAGGAATTACGGGAATTGAAGATACGATTAAGGCGCTTGATGAATATGACCTTATTCATGTTGGCTCAATGGATGAAAAGCCATATGTGCCGGTTAAGCGAAATGAAATTGAGTTCGCACTCCTTAATTATACGTATGGGACTAATGGGATTAAGGTAAAAAAAGGCTATGAAAACAGCGTAAATTATCTTGATGATGAAGAAAAAATACGGGAAGACATAAGGGAAGCCAAGAAAAATTCAGACTGTGTAATTGTATTTGCCCACTGGGGCAATGAATATACTAAAGAACCTGTGAAAAGCCAGCTTATATGGCGGGATGTGTTTTATGAAGAGGGTGTTGATATTGTTGTTGGTACTCACCCACACGTTATTCAGAAGTACGAAATGTATAAAGAAAAAAATAATGACAGGGAAATGCTTATATATTATTCACTTGGTAACTTCGTGTCCGCAAATCAGCGAAAAGATCATAACAGCGGTGGAATAGGCACATTTACAGTTACAAAATCAGTTGATGGAATTGAAATCAGTGATGAGGAATTTTTCAAAATTGAAACTATTTATCCGAATTTTATTGACAAATGACCTATTTATAATATAATAAGAAAAGTGTTTTGCACAAATTCTTGTTTTAGTTGTAAGAGAAGGACATTATGAATACTTGTTTTTCAGTTAAAAATAATAGCCTTAACCTACTTACACTCGGTAACCTACTAGGCTACCGCTTAATTTCATGCAATTAAGAAGACGAGAATTCTGTAAGAGGTTATATATGGGACTTCGTTTTCTTAATGAAACGAAGTCCTTTTTTATTACGTATATGTTTAAAAGAACTAACGTAATCAACTAATATTTTTTTACGAAGAGGAGAAACCAAAATGAAAGAGGTGCGCATTAGTGACATTTCAATGAAGCTTTTTTCAAATTCGAAAGAAGTATCACTGACATTTAAGAAGAAGCTTGAGCTTGTAAAGCTTCTTGATAAGCTATCAGTTGCAGTTATTGAGACGGAAGGTATTGAACAGGAAAAGTCAGACAGCCTCCGTATTAAATCAATGGCTTTAGCAGTTAAAAACAGTGTACTTGCAGTTCCATTGACTCAGATGTCAGCTGAATGTGCAGACAAAACATGGGAAGCTCTTAAAGAGGCGAAAAACCCAAGAATCCAGGTTGTTGCAGCTGTTAGCCCTGCTCAGATGGAGTACATCCATCACCTGAAGGCTGACAAAATGATTACAAAGGTTGTAGAAACTATTGAGTATTGTAAAAAGTATACTGATAACATTGAATTTATTGCAGATGACGCAACAAGAAGTGATTCGGAATTTTTATATAATATAATCGAAGCCGCAATCAACGCAGGTGCTACGACAGTAACTGTTTCTGACGCTGCCGGAACAATGCTTCCTAGAGAGTTTTCTGATTTCATTGAAAACATTTATAAAAATGTAAGTGCACTAAAAGATGTAACACTCGGAATTTCATGCAGCAACGATTTATCAATGGCCGATGCCTGTGCGGTTGTAGGTATTATCGCAGGTGCCGGAGAAGTAAAAACTTCAGCATATCCGTTAAGCTGTATTTCACTTCCTAACATCGCAAGAATTATTGCAAGTAAGGAAGATGTTTGCAATGCAACATGTACTGTAAGAACAACAGAACTTAAGAGAGTCTGCTCACAGATTCAATGGCTTGTTGAAGTAGGAAGAAGTGCACAGCAGGCTTTTGACAGCTCATCAATAAGTGCTGAAGGCGCAGATATAGTTTTAAGTGCAAATGATGACATTGATGCTGTTGCAAAAATTGCCACAAAGCTTGGATATGATTTATCAGAGGAAGATAAAGTAAGCGTATATAAAGCATTTTCACGTATAGCTTCAAAGAAAGGTACTATTACAGGATATGAGCTTGATGCAATTATAGCTTCATCAGCTCTTCAGGTTCCGCCAACATATACAATTGACAGTTACCTTATTACTATGGGTGATTCAGTAGGAACTACTGCATTAATCAAGCTTAGAAAAGGTGAAGAGGTATTTGAAAATGTTGCAATAGGTGACGGACCGGTAGATGCGGCATTCCTTGCAATAGAAAATATCACAGGAAAGCATTACGAGCTTGATGACTTTAAGATTAAGGCAGTAACAGAAGGAGCAGAAGCAATGGGTGAAACTATTGTAAAGCTTCGTTCAGAAGGAAAGCTTTTCTCAGGAAGAGGAATAAGCGTGGATGTAGTTGGATCAAGTATCAGAGCATATGTAAATGCTCTTAATAAGATAGTATATGAGGAGTGCGAACAATGAAGATTTCTTTTTCGACAAGAGGGTGGAAAGAACTTACATGGGATGAACTTAAAGAAGTTGCCATAGAAATGGACTTTGCAGGTATTGAAGTGTATGATCTTCACTGCTGCAAAGAACTTACAGATAAGGGTGCTGCTTTTCACAAATATAATACACAGGCGACTGTGAGAGGACTTAGGGACGCAAAGCTTGAAATCCCATGCTTTGACACATCAATAGATATTACATCGGATGAAAACAGTGTTGATACATTAAAGGAATTAATAAGCATTGCAGGTTCAATGTCTGTTCCATATGTTGCATGCTGTGTAATGAATGACAATGAAGAAAAGGTCAGAGAGGCTCTTGATGAGCTTGTGCCTTTCGCAGAAGAAAAGAAGGTATGCATACTTATTACTACTAACGGAGCATACTCCGATACTAAGAAGCTTCGAGAGCTTATGGACAGTTATGCATGTGATTTCCTTGCTGCACTTTGGGACGTACATCATCCATTTAGAGATGACAACGAAACACCTGCCGAGACAATAACAAATCTTGGAGCGTATGTTAAGCATGTTCACATGAAGGACTCTGACAGTGCTGATAAATACAATCTTATCGGCGAAGGCAACATGCCAATCGACGATATTATGAGAGCACTTGCATCAGTTGATTATGACGGATTTATTTCACTTGAGTGGAATAAAAAGTGGATGGAAGAGCTTACCGATTATGAGATAATTTTCCCATACTTCGTAAACTATATGCACAAGTTTGAGGATACAAGGGGACAGAAGAAGAAACTCTACTTTAATCATGACGGAAAAGGTCAGTACATATGGAAAAAGGATGAACTTATTGATCTTACCTTCTCGCAGGTTCTTGACAGGGTTGCAGAGGAATTCCCTGATCAGTATGCATTCAAATATACAACTCTTGATTACACAAGAACATACGAAGAGTTCAAGGAAGACGTTGATAATTTCGCAAGAGCTTTAGTATCAATGGGCGTTAAGGCAGGCTCAAAAGTAGCTATTTGGGCAACAAACGTACCTGCCTGGTATATTACATTCTGGGCAACAACAAAGATTGGTGCCGTTCTTGTAACAGTAAATACAGCATATAAGATTCATGAGGCAGAGTATCTTTTCCGTCAGTCGGACACTCATACTCTTGTAATGGTTGAATCTGCTCTTGATTCAAATTACGCAAAGATTATTAATGAAATTTGTCCTGAGCTTAAAGACAATAAGCCGGGTAATCAGCTTCATACAAAGAGACTTCCTTTCTTAAGAAACGTAATTACTGTAGGCTTTAATATGCCGGGATGTCTTAATTTTGAACAGGCTATGGACAGATGCGATCTTGTTCCGCTTGAAGAGATAAATAAAATGGCAGCAAAGGTTCGCCCTAATGATGTATGTAATATGCAGTATACATCAGGTACTACAGGATTCCCTAAGGGTGTAATGCTTACTCATTACAACGTAGTTAATAACGGTAAGTGTATCGGAGACAGAATGGGACTTTCAACAGCAGACAGAATGATGATTCAGGTTCCTATGTTCCACTGCTTTGGTATGGTACTTTCAATGACATCATCAATGACACACGGTACTACAATGTGTCCGATGCCATATTTCTCGGCAAAGGCATCACTTGCATGTATAAGACAGGAAAAAATTACTGCATTTAACGGTGTTCCGACAATGTTCATCGCAATGTTCAACCATGCTGATTATAAAAAGACCGATTTCTCATTTATGAGAACAGGTATCATGGCCGGTGCGGGATGTCCTCCTGAACTTATGAAGAGAGCAGCAGATCCAAATGAAATGAACATGACAGGTATTGTCAGCGTTTACGGACAGACTGAAACAGCTCCGGGAAATACTATGAGCTCATGGACAGATCCTCTTGATGTACGTACAGAAACTGTTGGATATGATTTCCCACATGTTCAGTGTAAAATAATAGATCCTGAGACAGGTGAAGAAGTAGGCGTTGGCGTAAACGGTGAATTCTGCGCTAAGGGCTACAACACAATGAAGGGTTATTATAAGATGCCTGAGGCTACAAAGGAAACAATCGATGAAGATGGATGGCTTCATTCAGGAGACCTTGCTTGTAAGGATGAGAACGGAAATTACAGAATTACAGGACGTCTTAAGGATATGATAATCAGAGGCGGTGAGAACCTTTATCCAAAGGAAATTGAAGAGTTTATCTATACTCATCCTGAGGTTAAGGACGTACAGGTTATCGGTGTTCCTGATGAAAAGTATGGCGAAGAAGCCATGGCTTGTATTATATTAAAGGAAGGCGCAACAGTTAATGTTGATGAGATGAGAGATTTTATAGTTGCGTCACTTGCAAGACACAAGGTTCCTAAGTATATTAAGTTTGTTGATTCATTCCCAATGAATGCAGCAGGAAAGATTCAGAAGTACAAGATGCGTGAAGCAGCGGTTGAGGAGCTTGGTCTTAAAAAGAATTAATTTAAAGGTGAGAGAAAGATGTCAAATTTTGTAACAATGGACGGTAATGCCGCAGCAGCTAATGTGGCATACGATTTTACGGAAATAGCAGCAATTTATCCTATTACACCATCATCTCCAATGGCAGGACTTACTGACCAGTGGAGTGCAAACGGAAGGCTTAATATGTTTGATCAGCCTGTAAAGCTTATCGAAATGCAGTCGGAAGCAGGTGCGATAGGAGCAGTACACGGGGCACTTCAGACAGGTTCACTTGGCGTCAGCTATACTTCAAGCCAGGGACTTATGCTTATGGTTCCGGTTCTTTACAGAATTGCGGGAGAAAGACTTCCTGCAGTATTACATGTAGCTGCAAGAACTGTAGGTACTCACGGAATGAGTATTTTCGGTGATCACTCCGATGTAATGGCTTGCAGAGCGACAGGATTTGCTATGCTCTGTTCAGGCTCTGTTCAGGAGGCAGCAGACCTTGCGGCAGTTGCACACCTTGCAGCGGTAAAGGGAAGAACACCGTTTATGCATTTCTTTGACGGCTTCCGTACTTCACACGAGCTTTCAAGAATTGACATGCCTGATGTTAAGGCGCTGACAAAGCTTATGGATAAAGATGCATTACAGGCATTCAGAGACCATGCGCTTAATCCGGAGCATCCCAGACTTTGGAATACGGTTCAGAATGGTGATGTATATTTCCAGATTCGTGAAGCCAATAACGGGTTTTATGATGATTTACCTGAAATTGTTGAATATTACCTTGAAGAAACAGGAAAGGTTACAGGAAGAACATACCATTTATTTGACTATTACGGAGATCCTGATGCAGAAGATGTTGTTATTGCAATGGGTTCTGTTTCCGGTGCTGCAAAAGAAGCCGTTGATTATTTATCCGGTAAAGGTAAAAAGGTAGGATATCTTGAGGTGCACCTTTACAGACCGTTCTCAAGTAAGCACTTCTTAAACGCTCTTCCAAAGAGTGTCAAGAGAATCGCAGTACTTGACAGGTGCAAAGAAATGGGTTCTGTAGGAGAGCCGCTATACCTTGATGTTGTATCGGTAATTAAGGATACAAATATGGATGTATCTGTAATTGGCGGTAGATACGGACTTTCATCAAAGGATACCGACATGGCACAGCTCGTATCGGTATATAAAAACTTAAGCCTTGATAATCCTAAGAAGAATTTTACTATTGGAATTGTTGATGATGTCACACATCTTTCGTTAGAATACGAAAAAATAACAGACTATGTCGACAATGATACATACAGCTGCAAGTTCTGGGGACTTGGCGGTGACGGAACAGTAGGTGCCAATCACAATACGGCAAAGATTCTTGGTGACTGCGAAGACCTTTATTCACAGGCGTACTTTGAATATGATGCCAAAAAGTCATTTGGTATTACAAAATCACATTTAAGATTTTCGAAAAAGCCGATAAGAAGCACATACTATGTTAAGTCGGCAGACTTTGTAGCGTGTCATAACGAGAACTTTATCGGAGAATATGACATAGTAAATGAAATTAAAAAGGGAGGCAGCCTTTTATTAAACTGCTCATTTGACGAAAATGAGGTAGATGAAAAGCTTCCTTCACATGTTAAGAGACTTATTGCAGACAATGACATTAAGCTCTATATAATAAATGCAACTGAAATTGCTCACAGGCTTGGTCTTGGTTCACACACAAATACTGTGCTTCAGGCGGCATTCTTTAAGATTTCAAAACTTATGGATGTTGACAAAGCACTTGAGCATATGAAGGAAGCAGCCAGAAAGGCTTATTTTGCAAAGGGCTCAAAGGTAGTTAATATGAATGTAGAAGCTATTGATGAGGGTGCAAAAAATGTTATTGAGATAAAGGTGCCTGCTTCATGGAAGGAGTGCACTGATGAGAGAGAGCCTGATGACCCTAACCTTCCTCCAGTAGTAAGAAACATCCTTTTCCCAATCAACCGTCAGAAAGGTGATGATTTACCTGTAAGTACGTTTAAGGGATATGAAGACGGTACTATTGATGTAGGTCTTACGGCATATGAGAAGCGTGCAATTGCTGTCAATGTTCCGGAGTGGGATTCATCAAAGTGTCTTCAGTGTAACCAGTGCTCGTTTGTATGTCCTCATGCGGCAATAAGACCATATATAGTAACCAAGGAAGAAGCCAAGAATGCTCCTAAAGGATTTGATACAGTTAAATTAAACGGTATAAAGGATACGGAGTATGAGTACAGACTTGAAGTGTCAAAGCATGACTGTACAGGCTGCGGCAGCTGTGTTGCAAGCTGTCCCGCAAAGGAAAAGGCAATTAAAATGGTGCCTGCTAAGTTCTCTGATGAGGATTTGGAAAGATGGAATTATGCTCTTTCATTAAGTGATAAGGGAGACCTTTTCAATCCAAATACAGTTAAAGGCTCACAGTTTAGAACGCCTTTGGTAGAGTTTTCGGCAGCATGTGCAGGCTGTGGTGAAACCCCGTATGCTAAGCTTCTTACACAGCTTTTTGGTGACAGAGTTTACTGGGCAAATGCAACAGGCTGTTCGCAAGCCTGGGGTGCTCCAATGCCGGGAATTCCATACACTACAAATAAACGCGGTTTTGGACCTGCATGGACAAACAGCCTATTTGAAAACAATGCTGAGCTCGCACTCGGAATGTATTTATCATCAAAGCAGCAAAGAGAAGGCCAGAAAAACAACGTAATTAAGCTTCTTGAAATGAATATTAATGAAGAACTTAAGGATAAGTGTAATGACTGGCTTGATACCTTTGATGATCTTAATGCATCAAGAGCCGCAACAGATAATCTTATTGAAGAACTTGAAAAAGTCACCGAAGGAAAACATAAAGAACTTTGCGATAAGATTTTAAGAGCAAAGGATCAGCTTTCAAAGAAGACTCTCTGGATGTATGGCGGCGACGGATGGGCATATGACATTGGATTCGGCGGACTTAACCATGTAATCGCACAGGGAGAAAACGTCAATATTCTTATCGTTGATACAGAGGTTTATTCAAATACCGGCGGACAGAGCTCAAAGGCGACTCCTATCGGAGCGGTTGCACAGTTCCAGGCATCAGGTAAAAAGTCAAGAAAGATGGACCTTGGCGCTATCATGATGAGCTATGGAAATGTCTATGTCGCACAGGTTGCAATGGGTGCAAATCAGACACAGCTCGTTAAGGCAATCACCGAGGCAGAAAGCTATGACGGTCCTTCAGTAATTATTGCATATGCACCTTGTACAACACACGGAATAAGAAGCGGTATGGGCAGCGTTCAGGCTGAAATGAAGAAGGCTGTTGAGAGTGGATACTGGTATCTTTACAGATATGACCCACGTAAGGAAGTTCCGATGCAGCTTGATTCTAAGGAACCAAATATTGAACTTGAAGAGTTCTTAGACGGTGAAAACAGATATTCAGTACTTAAAAAGACGTTCCCGGAAAATGCCAAGGAGCTTTTTGCAATAGCTAAGACTGATTCAAGAAATAAATATGAAAAATATAAAAAGATGACTGAATAATAGCAGCATGCAAAACGGTCAGAATTAATTATCAGAATGTCACGGTTATTCCGTGGCATTCTTTTTTTTAAGATTTAAAAAAAATTGTGTAAAACTTACAAATTTAGTGTTGACATAACTATATATTGTGTAATATTATAATAACTGTGTTATGTAACAAAGTTGTACAACATTGATATGTAACTAAGATACGTAACACAGTTGCATAACGATGGTGTATAACAATGTTATACATAAACCCGTATTTTGGAGCACTAGTATGCCACCGCAGGTGAAGGTATCAAAAGAACATATTAAGTCTGAGGCTTTTCAAATGACTAAGGAGAGTGGATTTGAGGCTGTTAGCGCAAGAAAGTTAGCAGAGAGATTGAATTGCTCGACTCAGCCTATTTTTCGAGTTTATCAGAACATGGAAGAGCTTAAGGCAGATTTGTATGAAATGGGTACCGATTATATGAGGGAAAGTATGGAGCGACATAAGGGGAAGTCAGAACCGGCTTATCTTTCACTTGCAAAGGGTTATATTGATGCAGCCAGAAACGAGAAGAATTTGTTTAGATTGATAGCATCTGTAGATGACTTAGACATTTCGGGCGATAAGGAGTTTTTGCTTAAAGGGGAAGCAATAAACTATCCGAATATGTTACCGGGGGCAGAAAGCCTAGATGATGAGAAAAAAGGGGAACTCATCAGCGCGATATGGTTTCTTGTTCATGGAATAGCGACCTTAATTGTTTCGGGAAGGACTGAAATAAGTGATAAGGAAATAGGGGACCTTATCAACGAAACGTACTTTGGTCTTTTATCGAGATTTAAGGGAGAGTAATTGATTCAGATGCTATTAATTTAGCAAGGGAGTTTAGAAGGGGTATAAATGAATAATAAGAGAAAACGCCTTAGGAGAAGAAGGAAGCTCGCTAAGGGGTTCAAAAGGACTTTGAGGGCAGTCCTTTTGGCACCGGGAAGAATTCCGCCAATCGATCTAAAAACGGTGGAAATCTGTATGCGTGTATGTGAAATATGCGGCATCATTTTTGTAATGACACTTATTGCGCATCTTATAAGTGAAAGCAGCATACTTACAGGATTAACGTTTACAATGGGATTTGCATTTATGGGACTTATGTTTTTTATCAAGCTTGCAGACTACCAGGATAAGCTGATTCGCATGCAGATGGCTGACTACATCTACATAAGATGAGGATGTAAAAGACAGAGGATGGTTATTTAACTATCCTCTGTATTTTTTGTCAATGCAAATTAGTTAATATTCCTTAACTTTACAGATGAAATATGATATTATGGTGTGGAATTTTATTGTTGACAAATTTGCTTAAGAGGAATATTATTGGTTAGTAATAACTAACCAATTGGGCTTTGAGGAGTTTAAAATGAAGAAAAAGCTACATTTATGTAATAGTATTAAAGTAACGGCAGTACTTTTACCGGTACTGCTTACAGGATGTTCTAATGCCAAAGAATATACAACAGATGTTGTAAAAACAGGTAATATTGCTGAAGAAATAGAAGTAACGGGAAACATTCAGGGTGAAAAGAGCACAACATATTATGCGGCTGTGACGTCTCCTATCAGTGAGTGCGACTTAGAAATCGGAGATATAGTAAAAGCAAATGAATTATTGCTTACATATGATACAAGCGACCTTGAAAGAGTATATGAGCAGGCTGTAGTTAATGCACAGTCAACTGAAAACAGTATGAACGGTCAGATAACCGCAAGCAATAAAAATGCTTCCCTTTATAACAAAGCCGTAAGTGATTCAAATGTATATATGAACCTCTATGCAATTGCAAGAGCATCAAACGACCAGATTAATCAGAGCCAGTATGAGGAAAACTGGGATATTGCCAACACTTCTAAGGCTATTGAAGGACAGATTGCACAGAAGAATAAAACGATTGCAGACAAGACTTCTTTAGCAAATGAAAAGGCAGAGGCGTTATTAAGTCTTGTTCCAGGAAGTGAGGAGTATAAGAATGTAACAAATGAGCTTAATGATTTAAAGGAAGATATTACAAATCTTAACAAGGATATCGCATGCTTAAACGGAAATCTTGCATCGCTAAGCCCTCAGATGTTAAGCCCTGAAGAAAATGCAAAGGCAACGGTGAATAACAACTGGATGCAGGATATTCAGCGTAACTGGACAGAGTCTACAACGCTTAAAAACACTTATGAGGGACAGATTCTTAATTCATATCAGAAGGATCAGCTTAAGGATTCTTATGACCTGGCTTCAATGAGCGTTGAAAATGCCAAAGAAGATATAGTAAAGGCACAAAGCGGGGTGAGCGCTGAGTACAATGGTATAGTAACTAACAGCTATGTCAGCAAAGGAAGCGTAGTCAGCAAGGGAACTCCTTTATTTACAATAGAGAGCAGTGATGACTTAAAGGTAAACGTAGGAATTTCAAAATATGACATTGGAAAAATTGAGCTTGGACAAAGAGCCAACGTATCAATCGGCGGTCATAACTATTCAGCGAGTGTAAGCGAAATTAACAGATTGGCTCAGGTAACCGATTCAAGTAAGGCAAAGGTATTAGTATCGGTTCATATTGATGACCCGGATGAATTTGTATACCTTGGCATTGAAGCGGATGTAACTATATATGCACATGAAAAAGAGAATACACTGCTTATACCGCAGGAAAGCTATTATGCAGACGACTCAGGTGATTACTGCTACATAATAAAAGACGGTGTAATTGAGAAACGTTATATTACGATTGGTGTTTCATCTGATGAATATGTTGAGATAATTGACGGCCTTAGAGCAGGTGATGTAGTAATTACCGATTCGATTACCGATGAGAGTATAGGCGGGAGGGCTGTTTCAAAATGATGCTTTTTAAAAGATTATTAGGAAAAAAGCATAATAACAGTGACGAATGTATAAAATCGATTGACAGCATTTCATCAATTGATGAGATACCATCAATTGATGATGATACACTAATCAGATTTGACAAAGTGTGTAAAAAATACAACCAGGGAGAGAATGAATTTTATGCACTTAAAGATGCTGATTTAACAATAAAGAGCGGTGAGATGGTAGTGATCTTAGGACCGTCAGGAGCCGGTAAATCGACACTTTTAAATCTTCTTGGCGGAATGGACAGTGCAACCTCAGGACATATCTGGTTTAAAAACGAAGACATCACGCAGTATAACGACAATCGTCTCACGCAATACAGAGCCAAAAATATCGGCGTAGTATTTCAGTTTTATAATCTTGTGCCGACGTTAACGGCATATGAAAATGTCGCACTAATGAAGGACATTAAAAATGATACGATGGACCCTGCAGAAGCGTTATCGGCAGTAGGGCTTAAGGAACACATGCATCAGTTCCCCTCTCAGATGTCAGGCGGTGAGCAGCAGAGAACTTCAATTGCCAGGGCAATTGCAAAAAAGCCTGAGATTTTGCTTTGTGATGAACCAACAGGTGCACTTGATACAGTTACAGGTAAGGAAGTGCTTAAGCTTTTACAGAAAATGAGCAGGGAAGACAAGCGTACAGTTGTAATGGTAACACATAACAGCTTTTTTGCCGAAATTGCAGATAAAGTAATCCGTGTTAAGAACGGAGCAATTCACAGCATAGTAATAAATGAAAATCCAAAGGATGCAGAAGAGGTAAACTGGTAATGCTTTTTAAAAAGATGTGGCGTGACCTTTTACAAAATAAGACACAATTCATCTCCATTTTTTTAATGGCTTTATTAAGCATGTTTATTTATGTCGGATTAGATGCCGAATCATCAGGTGCTTTGATTGCTGCAAATAATTACTATGAAAGCTTAAATCTCGCTGATTTATGGATAATGGGTTCGGGGTTTTCAGATGATGACGTTAAGCTTTTATCAAAGGTAAAAGGCGTCCAGTTAGTTGAAAGGGAAATATATGTTACGGGAACTGTCAATATGGAAGAAAATCCGTACATGTATGCAGAATTCTTAACAACAAACGAAATATCCAAAATGTCCTTATTTGAAGGTGAAAAATACAGAGAAGGTGCTGAAGGAATATGGCTTGAAAAGTTATTTTGCGAAAAGAACAATATTAAAGTAGGCGACAACTTCTCGTTCAAGGTAATGGGTGCAAATGTTGATACAATAGTAAAAGGTATCGTTGATTCTCCGGAATATGTATATTATGTATCGGAAGAAGATGTAATGTATCCTAATTATGCAAAGTGCTGCCTTGGTTTTTTATCATACAATTCATTTCCGATTAATCCTTCTACATATAACAGAATAAGAATAAAGGCAAAAGAAGGAACTGATGTTTCAGCACTTAAGAAAAGGGTTGAAGATACGCTTAACAGAGAAGATATAGCGGTAACAGACAGAAACCAGAACTTAAGCTATGCAACATTTGACTCTGAGATAAAGCAGCATAAAGTGTTTGGAATTATGTTCGCGGTTGTTTTTGTACTGATTGCGCTTCTTGGCATTATTACTACAATGGCAAGAGTTACAGCGAATCAGAGAACACAGATTGGAACACTTAAGGCCCTTGGCTTCAGTAAAAGGGCAATCACGTGGCATTATGTATCATACGGCTTTGTGATAAGTCTTGTCGGTTCTTTGTGCGGTGCGCTTCTTGGAGTACTGACACTTCCGCCGTGGATACTTGGCATGTTTGAAGGTGCATATATTTTGCCGGGGCTTAAAGGACATGTGTCAACAGAGTCTTTGTTAGTATTGGCAGCGTCTGTTTTAGTATCAACGCTTGTAAGCTATTTGTCATGCAGAAAAGAGCTTATAGAGCCGCCGGCTGTAACACTTAGACCAAAGGCGGCAAAGAAAATCAAAACAAGTCTTTTTGAGAAAAGCATTATTTGGAGAATGCTTAATTTCTCGACACAGTGGAACATAAGAGATGTGTCAAGAAACAAAATAAGATCACTTATGGGAATCATCGGAGTATTGGGATGTGCAATGCTTTTGCTTACGGGTTTTGGATGCCTTGATTCGACGAATGGAATGATAGACACAATGTATGGCCAGCTTATGACTGCTAACAATAAGGTCGTTTTTTCATCGGATGCAGGGTATGACTTTGCATATGATTTTTCAAAGAAATATAAAGGACAGATGATAGAAGAAGTATCTGTTGAATTTGTATCGACAACTCAGAAGAAAAACGGAAGCGCAACAATAATTGACAAGGGCAATTATGTTAATTTTCAGGATAAAAATCATAACAATATTAAGCTTACAAAGACAGGAATCGCCATGTCATATAAAATGGCACAAAATCTTAATGTTAAGCAGGGCGACTTCGTTTCATGGCATATTGTAGGTGATGACAAATGGCAGAAAACAAGAATTGCACAGATTTACAGAGATCCGTCTGTACAGGGAATAGCAATGAAAAGGGATGTATTTGAAAGCCTTGAATATGACTTTATTCCAACAGGCGTACTGACAAATAAAAGTGTTGATAAATCTCTTACGGATGAAGAAGAAATCTCCACAATACTTAATATTACGGATATGAAAGCAACATTTTCAAAGACTATGGAAATGATGTATTCAATGATCTTTATAATGATTTTTGCTGCCACACTTCTTGGGTTCATAGTGCTTTATAACCTTGGAGTTCTTTCTTTTGTTGAAAAGACAAGGGAAGTTGCAACTCTTAAGGTTTTAGGATTTTCATCATCAAAAATAAGGGGAATTTTGCAGAAGCAGAATATCTGGCTTACGTGCATAGGCATAGTTTTTGGAATATTTGCAGGTATATTTGTACTCGTGGCAATGTGCAGCGCAGTGTCGGAAAGCCTTGATTTATTCCCGGTTGTATCAATTCCTACATACATATATACAGTTATTGGAACATTTCTTGTGTCAATAGCCGTTAATTTCATGTTCTCCGGAAAAGTTAAAACAATAGACATGGTCGACGCACTTAAGGGTGTAGAATAATAATACGCAATTGCATATTATTAATTGAAAAAGTATAATATAAAATTGGTTTAACTTAGGAAGAGAGGATAAATATGGCTATAGATTTATTTTCAATCGGCAAATTAACTATACACGGTTATGGGCTCATGATTGCGCTGGGCTTTTTATTTGCGCTGATTTATGGAACTATTCAATGCAAGAAGAAAGGACTGGATGATGACTTTTTCTTCAATCTTGCAATGTTTGTTCTTGTATTTGGTTGGCTTGGCGGAAAAGTCATGTTCATTATCGTTGAGTTCAAGAAATTTCTTATATCTCCGATGAGCGTAATTGGTTCGCAAGGTTTTGTAGTATACGGTGGTATTATTTCCGGCATTGCGACTGTATATGTTTATTGCAGAATCAAAAAGAAAAATTTCTTTGAATACATTGATGTCATTGCTGCAGCAGTTGCAATTAATCAGGCGTTCGGAAGAATTGGCTGCTTTCTTGCAGGGTGCTGTTACGGAAGAGAAACAGATTCATGGGTAGGTGTTGTATTCCCGCAAGGCTGTATGGCACCGGCAGGAGTTAAGCTCATTCCGACGCAGCTTTTCTCTGCGGCTTTTGATATAGGCATGTTTGTTGTTTTGTGTATTCTTATTAATTCAAGGAAATACATAAAAGGTATTCCGACAAGCGTATACTTAATTGGCTATGCAGTCGGAAGAGCAATAATCGAATGCTTCAGGTCTGATGAAAGAGGAAGTGTCGGCATGCTGTCAACGTCTCAGTTTATTTCAATCTTTATTTGTATTGCGGGTATCATATTGTTGTGTTTTATTTTGAATAATAATAAAAAGAGGATGAATAATGATTAGGACAAGAGATGATATAAGAAATATCGCTATAATTGCTCATGTAGATCATGGCAAGACTACACTTGTTGATGAGCTTTTAAAGCAGAGCGGAGTTTTTAGGGATAATCAGGAAGTAGCCGAAAGAGTAATGGATTCTAACGATATTGAGAGAGAGAGAGGAATCACAATTCTTTCAAAAAACACTGCGGTTACATATAAAAACACTAAAATCAACATTATCGACACACCGGGACATGCCGACTTTGGAGGAGAGGTAGAGCGTGTCCTTAAAATGGTTAACGGTGCGATTTTAGTAGTTGATGCTTTTGAAGGTGTAATGCCGCAGACTAAATTTGTTCTTAAAAAAGCATTGGCACTTAAGCTTCCCGTTATTGTATGCGTTAATAAAGTTGACAGAGAAGAAGCAAGGTGTGATGAGGTTGTAGATGAAGTATTAGAACTTTTCATGGATCTTGATGCTTCTGATAAGCAGCTTGACTGTCCGTTTATTTTTGCTTCCGCAAAGCAGGGAATAAGCGGTCTTGATTATAATGACTTAAAGCCAAATCTTATACCTTTATTTGAAGCAATTATTGATTATATTCCTGCACCACAGGGTGATCCTGATGCCGGCACACAGGTACTCATCAGTACAATTGATTACAATGAGTATGTCGGAAGAATAGGCGTTGGAAAAGTAGAAAACGGCGTAATTTCAGTTAATCAGGAAGTAGTAATCGTAAATGCCAATGATGAGAGCATATTAAAGAAAGTTAAAGTGTCAGCACTTTATGAATATGACGGACTTAACAAGGTTAATGTAAGAGAAGCGGGAATTGGCTCTATTGTAGCTATTTCCGGTATTTCCGATATTCATATCGGAGACACTATTTGCTCTCCTGAAAATCCTGACCCGATTCCATTCCAGAAGATTTCCGAGCCTACAATTGCAATGCAGTTTATGGTAAATGATTCACCGCTTGCAGGACAGGAAGGAAAATATGTTACAAGCCGTCATTTAAGAGACAGGCTGTTTAAGGAACTTAATACAGATGTTTCTCTTAAGGTTGAGGAGACAGAGAATACAGACTGCTTTAAGGTTTCGGGAAGAGGAGAATTACACCTTTCTGTTCTTATTGAGAATATGAGAAGAGAGGGCTATGAATTTGCTGTATCAAAGGCAGAGGTAATTTATAAAGAGGATTCAAAGGGCAGAAAGACAGAGCCTATGGAAATTGCTTACATTGATGTGCCTGAAGAATTCAGCGGAGTTGTAATTGAAAAGCTTGGTCAGAGAAAGGGTGAGCTTCAGAACATGACTCCTATTACCGGAGGATATACACGAATTGAGTTTTCAATCCCTTCAAGAGGACTTATCGGTTACAGAGGGGAATTTATGACAGATACAAAAGGTAATGGAATAATCAATACTGTTTTTGATGAGTATGCACCATATAAAGGTGATATTCAGTATAGAAAGCAGGGAAGCCTTATCGCATTTGAATCAGGTGAATCCATTACTTACGGCTTATTTAATGCCCAGGAAAGAGGAACACTGTTCATCGGACCGGGAGAAAAAGTATATTCAGGTATGGTTATAGGACAGAACGGTAAGCCTGAAGACGTAGAAATAAACGTATGTAAAAAGAAACAGCTTACTAATACTAGAGCCTCGGGTTCAGATGAAGCATTAAGACTTACACCGCCAAGAGTTCTTTCGCTTGAGCAGGCTCTTGACTTTATCGATGCAGATGAACTGCTTGAAATTACACCTGATAATCTTCGTATCAGAAAGAAGATTTTAGACCCTACATTACGTAAAAGAGCAGGCTTTAGAAAGGAATAAAAAGTCCGGTTCATAAGTGCAAATTTGCTAAAATGCCCATTTTATGTTAAACTGTATCAGTGTATGCATAAAGATAAGGTATTATGAAACAACAAGGAGCAATTATGATAAAGACTATAACGAAAGTTACAGCCTGTTCAATAATAGCCGCTTTATTGGTAACAGCCTACCCTGCAAAAGAGGTTAAAGCACTTACTTTACCTGCCGCAGGACTTGCAGCAACAACAGGTGTAGGAAACAGCCTTAAAGACATTAAAGCTTCAAAAGCAAGAGCAAAGGCAAAGGAAGCTTCGGCAAAGGTTCATATGAGAGTTTCGGTGTCTAACGAGATTGCATTATCATCAGGTACTACTACTGATACTGCAACCGCTCAGAATAATGCTGAAGTACCATCACCGGTTACACCTGAAAATGTTGAGAAGGTAGATACACCTGCATCAATAGCATTTAACGCCGATAAGGAAGAAATGGCAACCGGTGCTAAGGCAGCTACTATTGAAGTTACAGATAATAAGGAATTAAATGACGACGGGGCGGTTAAGGTTTCAACCGATTCTGCAAAGGTAATATCTGAGCAGATAGAAGAGCTTAACCCGGAAGAAGCATCAAATACAGTTACAGTTTCTGCTGATGCGGCAACACCTGATATATTAATTAAGCCTGAGGCAGCAGAAGTATCAGAGGGCGAGGAAGACTTAACTTCTACAGTCATCGCTAAGGTTGACGGATATGTAAATGTTCGTGAGACACCTGATGAAAATGGCGAAATCGTCGGAAAGCTTTACAACCATTCAGCAGGTGAGTGGTTAGGAAAAGAGGGCGACTGGTATAAGATTTCTTCAGGAAGTGTAGTAGGATACGTAAAGGGAGAATACGTTGTAACCGGTCAGGCGGCAGTTAAGCTTGCAGAAGAGGTTGGCGTAAGAACTGCTACAGTTCACACTACAACACTTAGAATCAGAGAAGAAGCCAATGCTGAATCTGCGATACTCGGTCTTGTTCCTGATGGTGACCAGCTTACGGTTGTAGAAGAAACCGAAGAATGGGTTAAGGTTTCAATCGAAGAAGGTGACGGATGGGTATCAAAGGAATTTGTATCTCTTCACACAGACTTCCCTAAGGCAGAGTCTAAGGCAGAAGAGGAAGCCCGTCTTAAGAAAGAAAAAGCCGAAAGAGATAAGGCTAACGCAGCAGCCAAGAAGGCTACAAAGAACAGTCAGACAACTTCTAAGTCTTCTAGTGGAGCAAAATATTCTGTCGGAGGTTCAGGACTTGGATCGGCAGTTGCAAACTATGGACTTCAGTTCGTTGGAAATCCTTACGTATACGGCGGTACATCTCTTACAAACGGTACCGACTGTTCAGGATTTACAATGGGAGTATATAAGAACTTTGGTGTATCACTTCCACACTCATCCGGTGCACAGCGAAGCGTCGGTTATGCGGTTGGTTCTCTTGCTGAGGCTCAGCCTGGTGATATCCTTTGTTACTCAGGTCACGTTGCTATCTACATCGGCGGCGGACAGATTGTACATGCTTCTACGGCTAAGACAGGTATCAAGGTTTCATCAGCTACATACCGTCCGATTCTTGCAATAAGACGTATTTTCTAATTTGAAGTTGGTTTAAGCGTCCTGGGCTAAGACCCAGGGCGTTTTTAAGTGGTTAGTATAATTTATTTGACAATTGAAAATACTGAAAGGAGTATTGTTTTGAGTACTATTATTGACAGACTGTCAGAAGGAAAGTTCACATTAATAGCTGAAATAGGCGTAAATTATTATGACATAGCAAAAAAAGAAGGAATTTCTGCAATGGACGCTGCAAAGCTTATGGTAAAAGAAGCAAAAGATGCGGGCATACATGCGGTTAAATTCCAGACTTATAAAGCCGGTACTCTTGCCGCAAAGGCTTCGCCTTCATACTGGGATTTGACAGAAGAGTCAACTACAAGTCAGTATGAGCTTTTTAAGAAATTTGACAGCTTCGGATATGAAGAATATAAGGAGCTTAAAAACTATTGTGATGAAATCGGAATTGAGTTCTTATCGACTGCCTTTGATTATGAATCAGCTGATTATCTTGATGAGCTTATGGAAGTTTATAAGATTTCATCATCAGATTTGTCGAACATTCCTTTTATTGAGTATCAGGCAAAAAAAGACAAGCCGATACTTTTGTCAATCGGTGCATCAGAGCTTGAAGAAATAGAGAGAGCTGTTGATACAATTCGTGCACATAACGATAATCAAATTGTTCTTTTGCACTGTGTTCTTGAATATCCTACTCCATTAGAGCATGCAAATCTTTTAAAGATTCAGACATTAAAGGAGCAGTTTACCGATTTGATTATCGGATATTCAGACCATACAAAGCCTACAGAGTCAAATGACGTAATTAAGACAGCCTATAACCTTGGTGCAATATGCGTTGAAAAGCATTTTACGCTTGATAAGACACTTAAGGGAAATGATCATTATCATGCAATGGACCCTGATGATGCAAGAAGAATTCTTAAGGACATTGAGACTCTTGATATGATAAGAGGTAATAAAGAACTTAAATGCCTTGAGACAGAACAGACGGCAAGACTTAATGCGCGTCGTTCAATCGTATCAAACGGACTTATTAAAGCGGGTTCTGAGATTACAGAGAGTATGCTTACATATAAGCGTCCGGGAACAGGAATCTCACCTGACAGAATTCACGAGGTTACAGGTAAAAAAGCAGCATTCGATATTGCTGATGACACGATTATTACAGAGGATATGCTTACGGATTAATGTATTTGTAAGTATTTAACATATGGAAGACAAAAACAAAGTAGTAAAATCCGGAATATGGTACACAATATCTTCGATTGCAATCAGAGCGGTTGCAATTATTACAAGTCCGATTTATACGAGCATGCTGCCTACAAAGGATTACGGACTTGCAAATACATTTAATTCATGGATAGAAGTATTTAACATTTTTACATGTTTATGTATTGTCTACAGCATCGGAAGAGCAAAGATTGACTTTAAAGATAAATTCGATGAATATATGTCATCGCTTCAGGCATTATCAAGTACATTTGCATTTTTCGTGCTTATAATTGTTGCGGTTTTCAGAGAATTTGTATCTGATTTTATTGAATACGAAACACCTCTTGTTATCGTATTATTTGTGTATCTTTGCATATATCCTTCAGTAGAATATATGCTGCAAAAATGCAGATATGAATACAAATATAAAGAAAACATTCTTATTTCGATTATTTCATGTATAGCTACCGTTGTATTTTCGATAGTACTTATTATTGTCTTTAACGACAGAAGATACGTAGGTAAAATACTTGGAACAATTCTTCCGTCATTCCTTATGGGCATTTTCTGCTATGTAAAAATTCTTAAAAAGGGAAAGGTCTTTTACAATAAAGAATACTGGATTTACGCTCTTAAGTTCGGAATCCCGATGATTCCGCATGCCTTTGCATTAGTTATTCTTGCACAGATTGACAGAATAATGATTAAGTCAATATGCGGACCGTCAGATGCGGGACTCTACACATACGGCTACGGCTTTGCGACACTGCTTGCGGTATTTACAAATGCAATCGGACAGGCATGGCTTCCGTGGTTTAATGAACAGCTAAACGACGGCAAGAAGGAAGCGATTCAGAATATACAGAAAAAACTTGTATTGCTTGGAATTTTCCTGACAATAGGCTTTATTACGATAGCGCCGGAAGCACTTATGATTCTTGCGCCTAATGCAAAGGATTACTGGGTTGCAAAATGGGTTATTCCACCTGTTGCACTCGGAACCCTGGCACAGTACTTCTATACGAATTATGTAAATCTAGAGCTGTTTCACAAAAAGACTCCGCTAATTGCTTTAAGCTCAATTTTTGCTGCCATAGTAAATTATTTGTTAAACTATATTGCCATACCAAGATTTGGATATATCGCTGCAGCATATACTACGCTTTTAAGCTACATTTTCCTGATGTTTTTCCACTATATCGCAACCAGATTTGTGCTTAAGGAAAAAGTGTATAAAGACTCATTTATGTTCATCGGATTAGCGATAAGCGTATTGCTCTCACTAGCCGGAATTATGTACTTTTATAAAGACGGACTGACCATGGCTGTATTAAGATATACAGTGGCTTTAATCGGTCTTGGAATCTTTGCGTTTATCCGCAAAAATGATATAATTGCTCTGTATGGTTATTTGAAGAAAAAATACATTAAGAAAGACTAAAATTCAGATGAAAACACTAATTGTAATCCCTGCAAGAGGGGGTTCGAAGAGAATACCAAGGAAAAATGTCAGAATAATGTGCGGCAAGCCGCTTATCGTATACAGCATCGAAAATGCAAAGTCATTAAGACAGGATTTTGATGTTGATGTTTGCGTTTCTACCGATGATGAGGAGCTTTTAAGCATAGTTATGAAGAGGGGCGTCGATGTTATCAGACGACCGATTGAACTTGCAACCGACAAAGTTACTCTTGACCCTGTAATTTACCATGCCGTTCTTGAAATGGAAAAGAAAAACGGCTGCAAATACGATACGGTAATAACAATGCAGGCTACAAGCCCGACTCTTAAAAAAGAGACTATTAAGGCTGCCCTTAAATTCTTTAGTGAGTCGGATTACGATACTATTATTTCTGCAATGAATAAGCCTCACTTATCATGGGGTGTTAAAGACGGTAAAATAGTTAAAAACTACGAAAAGCGACTTAATTCGCAAGAACTTCCGGCAAATTATCTTGAGACGGGCGGATTTTTAATTACTAAGAGAGAATGTGTAAGTGAGTCGGGACGAATCGGAGAAAATGTCAACATATTTGAGATTTCGGAAGATGAAGCAGTAGACATCGATACATATTCAGACTGGGTATTATGTGAGAATATTCTAAAAAGAAAAAAGATAATATTCAGAACTGTAGGCAAGATGAAGCTTGGCATGGGACATGTGTACAGATGCTTAACACTTGCATATAAGCTTACAGGGCATGAAATACTATTCGTTCTTGACTCGGAATCAGATATAGGTATTGCAAAGGTTAAAGAAGCTAACTTCCCATATGAAGTAATCGACAATGAACGTGATTTCGAGGGAATTTTGCAAAAGGTCAAGCCTGACATAATCGTTAACGATATTCTTGACACGACTCCTGAATATATGAATATATGCACAAGAAATGCAGGTCGTGTAGTTAACTTTGAAGATGTCGGACAGGGCGCTAAATATGCGGACGCAGTAATAAATGCACTCTATGAAAAGGGTGACAGGCTTTACAATGAGTATTACGGCTCTAAATATTTCTGCATTAGAGATGAGTTTTTGGAAGAAGAACCTAAGGAATTTTCTTCCGAGGTTAACAATATAATTGTTATTTTCGGCGGTGCGGATCCGTCTGATCTTACAGGAAGACTTTATTCTATATGTAAAAAGCTTCACGAGGTATATCCTTTAGTGGAATTCCATTTCCTTGTCGGATTTGCATATTCTCATAAAGATAAAATTGTGACCGATGAAGCTAACAACATATTCATTCATAATGATGCTAAGCGTGTAAGCTCGTTTATGACAAAGGCTGATTTAGCAGTTACATCACAGGGAAGAACTGTGTATGAGCTTGCAAGTATGGGTGTGCCTGCAGTTGTTATGGCACAGAATGAAAGGGAAGCAGAGCATGTGTTTGCCGGAATTCAGAATGGTTTTATTAACTTAGGACTTGGAAGTAAGCAGGACGATAATACTATTATTTCGACAATAGAATGGCTTATTAAGACACCTGAAGTCAGAAAAGAGATGAGAAGACTGCAGCTGTCAAAGGACTTCTCAAAGGGACAGAACAGAGTAATTGGATTAATACTTAATGATTCATCTGATGATGAAGAGTAATATATGGATAATCGCGAAATTGATCTTATAGATTTATCTGCGGATTATGTAAGACCGCAGGAAAATGTTAATAATGAAAATGTTTATATAAAAAGACCCGATGTTGATTCAGTATCGCTTGATTCTAACGTGGAAAATGACTTTATCGGTCTTGGAAGCTATGAGGAAGAAAAGCCGCTTATTACGTTAGAACAGCAGACTGTAATGAATTCTATGAACAAATACGAGAACAAAAGGGTTCTTCTTATGAACACGGTTGCCGGGACAGGTTCAGTAGGTCGACTTGTTACCGGTCTTTATGATGCCCTTTCACAAAGAGGGTATGAGTGTTTAATTGCATTTGGAAGAGATGAGGCACCAAAAGGGTATAACTGCTACAGAATCGGTACTGATTTTGACGTATATGTACACGGTGCAATGTCAAGACTTAATGATAAGCACGGCTTTTATTCAAAAAGAGCAACAAAGGAGTTTATTGACGTAATAGAGGACTTTGATCCTGACATTATTCATATCCACAATGTCCACGGATATTATCTTAATATTGAAGTGTTCTTTAAATACCTTAAGGAAAGTAAAAGGCGTGTAATATGGACACTTCATGACTGCTGGACATTTACAGGACATTGTTCGCATTTTGAATATATCGGATGCAATAAATGGCAGACAGGCTGCTATAAATGTGAGCAGCTTAACGAATATCCTAAATCGATGGGAAAGGATAATTCGATATTTAATTACAAAAAGAAAAAGGAACTGTTCACGGGACTTGAAAATGTGACACTTGTAACACCATCGCAGTGGCTTAAGGAACGTGTTTCACAGTCATTCATGAGGGAATATCACACAGTTGTAGTTCCGACAGGAATCGATCTTACGCAGTTTAGTCCAATTGAAGAGTCAGTTGAAGAAGGAAATCTTATTTTCAAACTTCGTAACAGCTTAAATATCCGCGGAAAGAAAATGCTTCTTGGCGTTGCAAACCCATGGAGAGAGCGTAAGGGACTCTTACAGTTTCAAAATCTGGCAAAAACACTTGATGATAATTATGTAATAGTTTTACTTGGCTTAAACGACAGCCAGCTTAACGACCTCCCTGAGTCGATAGTCGGACTTGCACATACTGATTCAGTGGCAGAGCTTGCAGCTCTTTATTCAATGGCTGACATATATGTCAATTTAACGCTTGAGGATACATTCCCTACAACAAATCTCGAAGCACTTGCATGTGGTACACCGGTTGTAACATTTAAGGCAGGCGGTGCAGCAGAATCAATTGATGACACATGCGGAATTGCAGTTGAAAGAAACAGCATCCAGGGGGTTGTAGCTGCAATTGAGAAGATTTTATCAATGCAGGGAATGGGATACACGGTAGAGGACTGCTTAAGAAGAGCAAGAATTTACGATAGAAACTACAGGTTTATGGAATATATCCAGGAAGTATATGAAGGAATTTAGTACAAAATTTCAAAAGTCCATACTGTTCTTTATTAAGATGTTAATGTATGCCCTTTCATTGGGAACATTTTTCGTGCTCTTCTCAATTGACAACCCGGAGATTATCGATTTGTCGCGTACGGCAGCAGTAACACTTTCAACATTTGTGATAACTCTTGTATTATTGTCTAACATTTACGGCGGATACGAAATCGGCTCTAAGAGAAAGCGTGAGATTTATATTTCGCTCATACTTACGGGTGTAATAACAGACCTGATTACATACTTTGAACTTACAATAATGAAAACAAATGAAGCTAACAATGCGACATTCACAATTGAAAATGTCGGCATTTTGTTTCTTGTAATTATCATTCAGAGTATTCTTTTCATTATTTTCACAATTATCGGTGATAATTTTTATTTCTGGATCAATGAGGCAGAAAAGTGCCTTATCATTACCGACGGTGATGAGGGGGCTAAGCGTGTTGCAGTGGCAATGTCTTTATTTAAGAGTAAATATAAAATTAACGAGATTGCAGGCTATCTTGATGAAGATTTAGAAGATAAAATGCTTTTGGCAGACACTATTGTTATGTATGAAATACCGATAGAAGAAAGAACTGCAATCATCGATTTCTGCTACAGGAATTTAAAGAACATTTACTTTAATCCTAAAATATCAGACATAATCGAGCAGGCCGGCAAGACTGCAATTATTGATGATATTCCGTTCTTTTCATGGCAGTTCCATGTGCTTACATTTGAACAGAGAATTGCTAAGAGAATTATGGACATAATAATCTCACTTATCGTACTTATCATTACAAGTCCTGTATTTTTAGTCAGTGCAGTCTTAATTAAAAAATACGATGGCGGAAAAGTATTTTTCAAGCAGAAAAGAGCTACAGTAAACGGTAAGGTTTTTGAAATATATAAATTCAGAACGATGAAAGAAAATGTTGAGAATAAATCAACATTTGTAGGTGATGACAGAATTACACCTATCGGTAAGAAGCTTAGAAAGTATAGAATTGATGAGCTGCCACAGCTTGTCAACATCATTAAAGGCGATATGTCGCTTGTAGGTCCAAGACCTGAGATGCTTGAAAATGTTGATGAATACACGAAGAATCTTCCTGAATTTGTATACAGGTTAAGAATGAAGGCAGGGCTTACAGGCTATGCACAGATAATCGGTAAATACAACACAAGCTCAAGGGATAAGCTGATGCTTGATTTATTATATATAGAGAATTATTCTCTGCTAAAAGATATTCAGCTTTTATTCAGAACAGTTCTTGTAATATTTAAGGCTGAGGATTCAACGCAGGCTTTCGCAGGTTCTACGAAGAATAACGGGACAGAAAACAATGGCTGATTTCTCAATTATTACGGTAACATATAACAGTGAAAATACTCTTAAAAGGGCTATGGAATCTGTAATTAACCAGACATATGCTCCAAAAGAGTATTTTATTATAGATGGCGGTTCAAAAGACAATACAGTTGATATTGCACTAAGCTACAAGGCTATAGCAGAAAAAAACGGTATTATGCTTTCTGTTTTATCAGAGCCTGATAATGGCATCTATGATGCAATGAACAAGGGAATCAGTATGTGCGGCGGTGACATTATAGGAATGATTAATTCAGATGATTACTATGAGACCGATGCGCTTAAGCTTGTTAATGAAAGCTATGAAAAAGATCATTTTGACGTATTGTATGGCGATTTAAGAATGTGCTATGAAGACGGCAGAAGCTTCATAAAAAAAGCACGAAACAGAAAGTATATGACATCACGTGACTGGAACCATCCTACAATGTTTGTGAGACGTGAAATATATAAAGACAATAAATACAAAACAGAGACAATTCACGATGACTATGACCTTGTGTTAAGACTAAAAAAGCAGGGTGCAAAGTTTTCGGTATTAAATAAGACTCTTGCTAATTTCACTATGAACGGGGTTTCTCATGAGAGAAACTTAAATAAAATGCTTGAGCGGATTAAGATAAAATATAAGATTTACAGAGATAACGGTTATTCAAGGCTTTACATCTTTGAATGCGTAATCGTAGAGCTTGCCAAGTTTATTGCAGGTTAGTTAAATTTATGAGCGTTATTAATTTAATTAAAATTCTATATTTAATGGAGTATCCGATAGATTTAGCGGGTGGCGGCCAGATGTCAACAAAGACTTTATGTGAAGGAATAGTTGAAAAGTCATCAGGCGGACTGGTTGAAGGCAATAATTTTATACCTGTTGTGTGCTGCCCAAGGCTTCTTACAAGTAAGGAAGAAGATTACGACTTTGAAATTGTAACATATGATTCCGATGAGAACAGGGAAGATACAAGGCTTAGAAGAATCGTTAATTTTTTAAGAAGAATCGGTTCATTTTATAAAATAATAAAAGAGGAAAAGCCTGATTTGATTCATGTTTCGATGTCCGAATCGCTTATTACATTTGGTTTTTTACGCTGCCTCGGTTTTTTTTCAAAAATCCCTTTTGTTTACACTGACAGAGGACTTGCATATGGCTATAGAAAGCATTCCAAAATGTGCATAAAGGCGACACTTAAGCATGCTGATAAGCTTATTACGACAACCTCTTACAATAAATCGCTTTGGGAAAAGGAAAGCCTTAAGTGCGGCATTGAAGTAATTCCGAATACTATCAGTAAAGCCTTCAATGACTATGATTCGAATAGAAGAGAAGAGAAAAGAAAAGAATACAATATAAGCGATGATGAACTTGTAATCGGCTTTGCAGGGAGAATTTCAGAGGAAAAGGACTGGCCTTTTGTTCCTAAGCTTGTTAAGGAGCTTGCAAAAACAAATGTTAAATTCAAGGTTGCACTTGTAATTTCAGTTTATGAAAGCGGAGATATTAAGCAGGTGGAAGACATTAAGGCAGGAATCATCGATGCGATAGGTGAAGAAAATCTTATTTATATGCAGGATTTATCGCAGGAGGAAATATCCGACTACTACTATCTTGTTGATATTTTCGTAATGTCTTCGATGTTTGAGTCATTTGGAAAGGCAGCAGTCGAGGCAATGAGCAGAAAGTGCAGCGTAATATCAACAAATGTCGGCGGCCTTAAGGAGGTTATCGCAAAAGAAGAAAACCTGTATACAAAAGAGACTGTTGACAGATTTATTGACAGAGTAAAGTACTACTGTGAGAATAAAGAAGAGCTTAAAAAGGACAGAGAGTTTTTCTTTAAGCGGTATAAAGATAACTATACAATTGATGCAAATGTATCAAAGCACATAGCACTTTATAACCACATTTTAAGGAATTGATTTTGAAAGAAAATAAGGGTTCTGTATTTAAGAGCTTTCTTGAATACTTCTACGGTAATTTTATAGTATTACTTCTTGGGCTTATTTCATTGCCGCTTATAACAAGAGTAATGACAGAGGCTGAATATGGAAGAACATCCATGTTTCAGTCAGCTGTTTCCGTAGTCTATATATTTGCTATTTTAGGACTTGATCAGGGCTATATCAGATTTTTTTATCAGGATAAGATAAGCAGAAAGAAACTGTTCTATCAGTGCCTGTTCCCTTCTCTTTTACTTATTGTAATAGTATCGTTAATATATTTTGCCTTCTCATCAGTATTCAATAATTTCCTTTTTGAAAGGGACGGACTTGATATTACGCTTTTAGTGGTAGGCTATGCGGTCACATCGATATTTGAGAGATTCCTTTTCTTAAATATCAGAATGGACCAGAACGGAAAGCTTTATTCAAATCTAAACATTCTCTCAAAAGTATTGTATATAGCATTTATTTTTATATTCACATCAATACTTGGAGACGATTTCAGGGTAGTATTGTATGCCCTCACATTACCGCTTTTTATCGTGACATTAGGCTTATTTTTAAGATTTATTAAAATAAATCATAAAGAAAAGATTTCTCTGTTAAAGGCTAATGAAAACGACATTTCATGGAATGAACTGCTTAAATATTCAGTGCCGTTTATCCCGATGCTTCTTATGGAGTGGCTTTTATCAAGTATGGATAAATGGTCAATAAGAATATTTAACGACTTTTCAGAAACCGGAATATATGCTGCCGCAATGCAGATAATGGTAATCATATTGACGATCAAAATCACATTTGTCGCATTCTGGTCGCCTATTGCAATGGATAAATATGAAAACGAATCTGAAGAAGTATGCAAGCCGTTCTTTGCAGACATGTTTTTAAAGGTTCAGTTTTTAGCATTAAGTCTTGCGTTTTTGCTTACATCGTTACGAGGCGTTGTAGTATTGATACTTGGGCAAAGATACAGAAGTGCAATAAAAATCATCCCGTTTTTAGCACTTATGCCTGTACTCAGCATAATGTTTGAAATGACAGGCCAGGGCGTCAAATTTGTCAAAAAGGTCAAATATTTAAATTATGCAAGCCTTGCAGCTATTATTACAAATTTAGTAGGAAATACGCTGTTTGTTCCAAAGTATAAAGGAGTCGGGGCAGCACTGGCTACTGCGATAACTTATATTGTGTATTTTACAATCGGAACATATTTTGCCAATAAGTTTTATCCTGTACAGTATAAGTTTAAGACGTTTATTTCATCTCTTGTGATTTATTCTTTATATGCATGCTTTGCGACATATACTGATAATCAGATAATTTCGTTTGCAGCCGGAATATTTGTATTTTTAATACATTTAATTATTAACAGAAAAGTTATAAAGGCATTATTTGACACTGCAATGGATGTATTTATTAAGCTTAGGAAAAAACAATGAATGTAATACTTCACGCTGACGATTACGGATACAATATAGAAGTTTCAAAGGACATAATTGACTGCATAAAAGAAGGCACTCTTCACGGAATAAGCATTATGCCAAACAGCCCTTATTTTGATGAGTGTATGGCAATTCTTAATGATTCAAAAGTAAATGTTTCAAAGGCAATTCACTTTTCGATATCAGAAGGCCCATGCCTTAGTGATAAGGATGAAGTAAAACTTCTAGTCAATGAAAACGGAATGTTTTGTTTATCGTTTTTTAAGCTTCTTTTGTTAAGTATAGGACCAAAAAGAAAAGAACTTAAAAAAGAGCTTAAGCAGGAAATAAGAGCACAGTTTATAAAGGCAAAACCATATCTTGATGAGATTAACGTTGATTCGCACGTTCATTATCATATGATTCCGCTTGTGCTTAAGAGTATTCTTGAAGTAATTAAGGAAGAAGGATATGAAATAAACTACTTAAGAGTACCTGCAGAACCGCTTATGCCTTTTATAAAAAACAGAAAAATCGGCGGATTCAATCTGGTTAACATAATAAAGAATATTGTGTTAAATGTACTGGCATTTTTTGATAAGTCTATGATTAATAAGTACAAAGATAAAACCGCTGTCTTTTTTGGAATTGTAATGAGTGGGCATATGGACATTGACAGGGTATCGGTACTATTAAATGATTTTAAGAAAATAGCTGAAAGAAAAAATATGGATGTTGAAATCTTAGCACATCCGGGAAGAGCAACATCAACAGATACTCTTCTTGACCCGTCAAACACTGAGTATTCAAAGGCACCTTTGTCAGAACTAAGACACATTGAGAAGAAGATGTTTATGGAGATTTCAAAGGCATTATGAGACATATGGCTTTGTTGTTAATGGCGTGTATATTTTTACTGCTTATTAACATATTTAAAAAGCATAGAGAGAAAATTTTTATTGCTGCAATTCTTTTTATGGCAGCAGTAAGCGGCATTTACTGTTACAAAAATGCAGACGGAATTTTATCGAAAAGACAACCTGTTAATCAGACCTTTTATGATACAAAGTATATTGATACGTGTGAATTTCCGGATGCTTTTTTAAGACTGTTCCTAAAAGGCAAAACAGTATATGTAAAGTCAGACAGACTTAACATAGAAGAAGCAGAGGGACAGGGCTTTGAATGGCAGTATGCATATTATCATGTAGAAAACATGGTAAGCTACCTTAATTCTATAGATGCGATTCCTGTTGAGGATTCATCATACAATGAAGCATTTGTCAGTGAAGATAAGGCGAAGGATTTTGAAAGATTAGGATACTTAAATGACCTTTTAAGAAATTCAATGATGCGCTCAAAGTATGATGATGACAGCGGAAGCTTTTTCTTTTACCTGTGGTATTACAGAGATTTGGCAAAGACATCATACTTATATTTACACGAAGAAAGCTTAAATGAAGATGAGCTTGTTCTTATATGGCAGCCACAGAATGAAGACGAGCCATACACTGAAGATATGTATTTAATGGGCAAGTCATATTATGAGGAAAATATAAAATAATGCAGCAGTTTATTGATTCATACATTGCAACATTAAGCGGACAGTTTTTTATAAACCAGGTAATAACCATATTGCTTTTAGTAATATATGGCGTTGTTTTTGTTGGAATAATAAGAGGGAAAAGCTTAAGCATAGCTGACTATATTCTTGCATATCCGCTTTCGCTGTTAGCATACAGTATATCGGGATATTTCCTCTTAAGTGCGGGAATTAAATTCAATAAATATTCTGTAATTATAACAATGGCATTATTTTTAATAATAACGGCAGTTTTCTTTAGAAAGCGTATTAATATTAAAAGCCTTATTAATAAAAATACTCTAATTTATATTGCTCTTGCAGTAATTCTAACACTTGTATCAGTATCGGGGATTGTTCCTGTTTCTGCTACAAATGACTCAATGTATTTTTTCTCTGAATATCCAAGAGCACTTGTTCATTATGAAAAAATCGGCTCGATACTCGATAACTTTTTAACTGATGCATCCCAGGGAATTGCAATTATTGCAACATTGCCGTTTTTCTACGGATTTGATGAAATATTCGGTGTTCAGACACTTCTTAATATTAACTTTCTTGCATTCTTTGCATATGCGGTACAAAGCTATGCATCGACAAGGCTTGATAAAAAGAACACATATGTGATTACCTTTGTTTCAATTGTAATGCTTGTTACATCGATGCCGTTTGTTCTTATGTCAAGGTGGTTTATGGCAAACGCATTCTTCATGGAGTATATGGCTGTTATATTGTATTTTGCATATGAATTCAGTCTTAAGGAAGAAACAGACAGAGCTGATTTATTGGTATTGGCAGTATTAATAACCGGACTTTCAATTATGAGAATGGAAGGGGCGTTAAATGCGGGAGTTTTAATACTTTCAATTATGATGCTTAAGTTTAAGAGCAAAGATATTGCTCTGTACTTTTTAAGCCCTGTACTCATTTTACAGTCGTTGTATTTATACCGAATATTCATAAAGATTACGCTTCATACTAAGATACAGTTTATGACTAAGGAAAAGGCGGTAGTTCTTATTGCATTTTTAATTATAATAATGCTTTATGCACTTTTAATCAGGAACAGGTTACCGGAAAAACTTGAAAAGAACTATGGATATTTGCTTGTATTATCGCTAATAGCAGTTAACCTTGTAATACTTGTGTATGACAGAAGCGGATATATTATTAACTTAAAGGCATTTATTTTTAATATGCTTAAAAACAGCGGATGGGGACTGTTTGTTCCGTTTGTGATCGGTGTATTTATTCTGATTCCAAAGAAATCAATTAAGATAAACTATTTTGACATATCGGTAGTGTGCTATATTTTAATAACAATTATTGCAGGATGGGCAAGAGGCGATAATTTGTATGAGAGCTTCGGAGATTCAGGTAACAGAATTATGATCCAGGCAGTACCTGTAATATTGTTTGCATTAATTGTTAAAGTTACGGAAGGACTTAAATATTGGAAAGAAGAAAATTTAGGTTAAAAGGAATATTGTTATATTCGCTGTTATTTTTAGTGGCGTGTCTTATCATCTTTATTCCGTTCTATTCACGCTCTCTGTCAACTGTATGGGAGATTGACGGTGTAGGACAGTACTATCCGGCGTTTTTATATATAGGACAGTACATAAGAGATTTCTTATCAACAGGGAAGTTCGCATCGTTTGATTTAAGAATTGCAATGGGTGAAGATGTATTTTCTGCACTGAATTACTATGGACTTGGAGACCCTTTAAACATCATTGCGGTATTTTCGAACAAGTCAAATGGTGTGGCACTTTTTTCATTTATGTTTTTCTTAAGATTGTATCTTGCGGGACTTGCATTTATCCTTTATGCAAAGTATATGAAGCTTAACGAAAAGCTGATTCCATACGGTGCATTTGTCTACATTTGCTCCGGATATATGTTTTGCGCATGCATGATGTATATTCAGTTCTTATCGCCTCTCATTTTCTTCCCGCTTCTTTTGCTTGCATGCGAGAAGTTCTTTAAAGAGCGAAAATGGCTCCTTATGGTAATCGTTGGCGCATATGCAGCACTTTGCACTATGTATTTATTTTATTATGCGGCACTTTTCCTTGTACCTTACGCACTTATCAGAACCTGGTTCATTCATTCGGATAAAGCGGTAGCTAAGAAAATAATATCGATGGTACTTGACTGTGCAATGTGTGCCTTAGCGGCAATTATTGGAATTGTAGTGACATTTCCTGTTTTGTATCCGTCACTTAAGGGTATGCTCATATCTGAGAGGGCAGGAGGAGATATTGCAAAAATTCTTTTATCGCCGACAAATTATCGGCCAAGACGACACAATACCATTCAGTTTATAAAGGGATTTCTTCCAACATACGATGACGGTGTTTTCTTTTTCCATGAAATACCTGTTATCGCATATATTGCTGTTATACTTTTGTTTGTTTCATTTTTTGTATTTAAAAACAAAACAAACAGAAATAAGCAGCTTATCATAGCTGTAATTGTAGGATGTCTGCTATATACGATGCCTGTTACAAACATCGTATTTTCCGGGTTTGTTGAAGGCTTTAGCTATGACAGATGGATATTCATGCTTGAGTTTGTATTTGCCATAGTATTTATTCAGGTGGCGGAAGATTTGATTGAATTAAAGGCAGTTAATAAAGAAAGAGCCTATAACTTAACAGGACTTGCCGCTATAGCCAATGTTATTATTATCGGTTTCATTTTATATGAATTTGCGGGTGCGGATTTCAGGAATGCTTTTATTAAAAACGATGAAGTAGGTAAATACGTTGATTCGCCTGTTAATTATTCAGAGACAATAAAGGCAGATGAATCACTTTTCAGAGTATCAAACGATTCTCTTACGAATATTAACGGACGACCTGAAAATGTTCAGATGATAAATGATTATTACGGACTCACATTCTGGTTAAGCGTTGTAAATCCTAACATGCAAAAGATTGCGGATAAGCTTCCTATTCTTAATTCACAGGGTTTTGTCGACCAGAGAATGTTTGGACTTGAAAACAGCAAGGTAAGAGAGTCGCTTGCGGGAGTTAAGTATTACTTACGACATGATAACGAAAACTTCCCTGACAGCTATGTATTAAAGGAAAAGGTTGATTTTTACGGGGAAGAATGGGAAATATATGAAAATCCGGATGTTCTTCCATTATGCTTTGCCTATGAAAAGAATTTTTATAATAACGACTTTGAAAAGGCATACTATGATGAGGATGAAGAAGTAATAAAAAAAGCAGTAAAGGCAGAGAATGTTACATATTCTGACGACTTAATTACATGTAACATTAACCTTGATAAGGATTCAGTAGTACTTCTTTCGATACCGTATTCTGACGGATGGAGTGTAACTATTGATGATACGCCGGTAAAAGTTTATAATTCCAATATATATTACATTGCGGTTGATGCTATAAAAGGCAGTCATACAATCAGGTATTCGTATTCTGCATATAGATAAATTGGCAAAATATTCAGAGGTTTAAAATGAGTGTAAATAAAGTTTCGGTTGTCGTTTCCATTTATAACGAAGAAGAGTCGGTTGAGAAGTTTTATGACGTATGTTCTAAGGAACTTAAAAATACAGGACGCGACTATGAGCTTATATTTGTAAATGACGGAAGTATAGACAATTCGTATACGCTTCTTGATAATATTGCAAAGAATGATAAAAATGTCGTATTAGTGTCTTTTTCCAAGAATTTCGGACATGAGGCGGCAATGATTGCAGGAATTGATTACGCTAAAGGTGACTGCATAATCTGCATGGATGGTGATTTACAGCATCCGCCAAAGCATATTCACGATATCATCGCCAAATTTGACGAGGGCTTTGAGATTGTTTCAATGGTAAGGACGGAACGTAAGGATGGCGGCTTTTTCAGAAAGGTTACATCAAATGCGTTCTACACCATATTAAATAAGATGTCAGGTGCCAAGTTCATTAAGAATTCATCTGATTTCTTCGCAATTAATAATAAGGTTGCAAATGTATTAAGAAAAGACTACAGGGAAAAGGTACGTTATTTAAGAGGATATGTACAGTCGGTAGGATTTAAGGCGACAACAGTTGAATTCAGTGCAGCCGCAAGAGAAGCGGGCAAGAGTAAATACACGTTCAAGTCATTGCTTAATTTTTCGACAAATACGATATTGAGCTTCTCTGATTTACCGTTAAGGGTAGGCATTATATTTGGTATAGTTGTTGCATTTATCGGGCTTTTGGTCATGGGGTGGACATATGTTGATAAATACATTTTCAAAAACACTCCTGATGGCTATCCGACCATAATTGTAGTGCTCTGCTTTATGTTTTCAGCGTTGTTCTTATTACTTGGAATTATTGGCGAATACATAGGGGTACTGTTTAAGGAAATCAAGGACAGACCGATTTACATAGTAAGCGAAATTACTGAAAAAGGAGAAAAGACAGATGTCTCTTTATGAAAAAATAGTTAAGGGCGAAGAAAAAATTTCACTTGTAGGCCTTGGCTATGTAGGAATGCCTATTGCAGTTGCCTTTGCGAAGAAGGCTAAGGTTATAGGCTTTGATCTTAACAGCGAGAAAATTGCGACATATAAATCGGGAATTGATCCGACATGTGAGGTTGGAGATGATGTAATCAAAAATACTACCGTAGAGTTTACTTCTGATCCATCAAAGCTTAAGGAAGCCAAATTCCACATTGTTGCAGTCCCGACACCTATAAATCTTGATAAGACACCTGATTTATTCCCGGTTGAATCGGCTTCAAAGCTCCTTGGACAAAACCTTACCAAGGGCTCGATTGTTGTATATGAATCAACAGTATATCCGGGCGTTACGGAAGATGTATGTGTGCCTATTCTTGAAAAGGAATCAGGACTTAAGTGCGGAGTTGATTTTAAGATCGGATATTCACCTGAGAGAATAAATCCGGGTGATAAGGTTCACAGACTTGAGAACATAAGGAAGATTGTATCCGGTATGGATTCAGAATCGCTTGATGAAATCGCCAGCGTTTATGAGTTAGTAATTGAAGCAGGCGTTCACCGTGCAGGAAGCATTAAGGTTGCAGAAGCCGCAAAGGTTGTTGAGAATTCACAGCGAGATGTTAATATAGCATTTATTAATGAACTTGCAATGGCATTTGACAAGATGGGCATTGACACTAAGGAAGTAATTGACGCAATGAACACAAAGTGGAATGCGCTTGGGTTTAATCCGGGACTTGTAGGAGGACACTGTATAGGAGTTGATCCTTATTACTTTATTTACGAGGCTGAGAAGTTAGGATATCACTCAAGAATCATTTCAGCATCAAGACAGATCAACGATGATATGCCTCAATTTGTAGGTGATGCAATAATCAAGCAGTTAATTCTTGCAGGAAAGCAGGTTAAAAATGCAAAGGTAGTGTTCTTTGGCGCAACGTTTAAGGAAAACTGCCCTGACGTACGAAACTCAAAGGTTATGGAGATAGTTAAATATCTTAAAGACTTTGAAATATATCCGGTGCTTGTAGATCCATATGCAGATAAAAAGGATGTATTAAGAAGCTACAGCCACGAACTTTCAGATATCAGTGATTCAAATGATGCAGACTGTATAGTACTTGCAGTCGCACATGATGAATTTAAGAAGAAATCACTTTCTGAGTGGGATAAGCACTTTAAAGATATGTCAAATGATGAGAAGGTCATTGTTGACATTAAGTCAATACTTGATAAAGAAGAAGTTTTGGCAAAAGGATTCAGATACTGGAGACTATAGTCAGACGATAGGAGAAAGTATGGCATTAATTGTAAATGCCGATGATTTCGGTAAATCACCGGAAGTGAATAAAGCGATTGCAGAGTGCTTCAACAAAGGATATATTAACCGCACAACAGTAATGGTTAATATGCCTTATGCCGAGGAAGCCTTTGATATTGCGAAGAAAAACGGCTTTATTGATAAGGTCGGTCTTCACATTAATCTTACTGAAGGAAGACCTCTTTCTGACAGTATAAAGCTTAATTCTGACTTCTGTAATATGGAAGGTGTATTTACTGCGGCATTTTACCGCTCAACCAAGAAGCGTCTCCATATGGACAAGGAATCGGTAAGCGACATTACGGAAGAAGTCAAGGCACAGATTGACAAGTACTTATCGCTTGGATTTACGCTTAAGCATATTGATTCGCACCATCATGTTCATACGAATTATCCCGTATATAAATCATTAAAGATTTTATCGAGATATTACAACTTTTCATCAATACGATTATCAAGAAACTTATACAGGGGCGGAAGCTTATTTAACAGGACATATAAGTCATTCATAAATAAAAAATTCAGACAGATATGCAATCATACAACCGATTATTTCGGTTCATTTAAAGATGTAGTCGATTACTTTGCAACCGAGTCGGATGAACAGATAGTAGACAGCACTACAAATATAGTAAATGACTTTTGCGTGAAGCATGACCTGGAAGTTATGGTTCACCCAATGTATTCAAAAGAGGGAGTATTGGTTGACTCTGATATTCCTTTTGAGAGAGAGATTTTACTCTATGAGGTCAGATAATAAATTAAAATATGCATTTCCTATGATAATCACAGCATTTTTGCTGTGCATTATTTATGCAATAAAAGGCATATTCCCCTTTGGCACAAATACAATAGATTACTATGATATGGCCCAGCAGATTACGGCCTTTTATTATCATACTTTTGACTTTCTTCACGGCGAGAAAAATCTGTTTTTTGACCCATACACGGCACTTGGCGTCAACATGGCAATGAGCACTTCGGGCTGCTCTCATCTAAGCATTTTCAACTTGTTTTTCCTTTTTGTAAAAAGAGAAAATATACTGGTAAGCCTCTCGATTTTTTTAATGATTAAAATGGCCCTTATGAGTCTGTTTATGTATATATATATTCACTCAAGGTACAAATTGTCATATTTTTATGAGGTGATTTTCTCTGTTGGCTACGCATTTTGCGGCTATGTTTTAATGCTTTACATGACCATTCAGTGGCTTGATGTTGCGGCACTTTTCCCATTGTTAATGTTGTTCCTTCACAAGCTTATTAAGGATGGCAGTGCAAACGGATACATAATTACGCTTACGTTAATGATAATTGCAAGCTATTACCAGAGCTTTATGATTTTAATTTATATTGTATTAATGGTAGGCGTTTCACTCATTGTAGACAGGGTATTTATAAAGAGTGAGAAGGCAAATTATGAAAATTACCATTTGTTAAAGCTATTAATTTCAACTGTTTTATCGCTTGTTCTATCATCGTTTATTCTTCTGCCGCAGATTAAGCAGACACTTAACTCAGCAAGATTTAACAATGAAAACGGCGGCGGAATTCTTTCTCTTTACTATTCGATAGTTAGTAGCGTAAAGCCGCAGTACACTCACAGACTGTGGGCTGTTCTTCTGCTTTCGTTTGCTTTTTCAGTGTGTGTTTACGGAATAATTAAATACAGGAAAGATAAAAAAAGAGTGTGCATAAGTTTACTATCGCTTTTTATCATCTTGTCAGAGCTCATTGTTGAAGGCGTGAATCTTTTCTGGCACTTTGGCTCATATGTCGGATATCCAATACGAAACGGATATATGATTT
>SAMEA3663275__coassemble_609_pt1 | contig 10320 bp, 9 predicted proteins | sample SAMEA3663275__metabat2_low_PE_036 | metagenome-assembled genome bin SAMEA3663275 (sample SAMEA3663275) | pig gut metagenome | biome: pig gut; feature: pig-associated habitat; material: faeces | place: China | collected 2013
TTAGGGTCGATTTTAACAAGCTCTGCAAGCGGGTCCTGAATTCTTCTTGCAATTGAAGCGGCACTTCTCTGACCTACGTCAAAATTAGGAAATTCTTCTGTAGCTAATTTACTTGCAGAATATACAGAAGCACCTGCTTCGTTAACTATAGCGTATTCTACGTGTGAATCCGCTTCCTTGATTATATCTGCGATTATTACCTCTGATTCTCTTGAAGCTGTGCCGTTTCCAAGAGAAATAAGAGAAATGCCATACTTATTAATAAGAGCCTTAACTGTTTTCTTGGATTCTTCAACCTTATTCTGAGGTGCTGTAGGATATATTACAGTTGTATCAAGAACCTTACCTGTTGCATCTACAACTGCAAGCTTACAGCCTGTTCTGAATGCCGGATCCCAGCCAAGAACTACATGACCTGATACAGGCGGCTGTAAAAGAAGCTGTTCCAGGTTTTTGCCAAAAACATTTATGGCGCTGTCCTCTGCCTTCTCTGTAAGCTCATTTCTGATTTCCCTCTCAATTGATGGGAAAATAAGTCGTGAAAATGCATCTGTTATAGCTTCCTTAAGTTGAGGAGCAGTGTTTTCGTTATTGTTAACTATTACCTTGGATTCAAGGTATTTGATAATTTGCTCCTCATCGACACTTATCTTTATTGTCAGCACTTTCTCAGCTTCGCCTCTGTTCATGGCTAACACTCTGTGGCCGGGTACTTTTTTTACTGCTTCAGAATAATCATAGTACATTTCATAAACTGATTCGGCCTTTTCATCCTTAGCTTTGGAAACGATGCTTCCATTATTGAATGTATACTTTCTTATCCACATTCTGTAGTCGGCGTCATCGCTTATGTTTTCGGCGATAATGTCCTTAGCACCATTAATTGCATCTTCTATAGTATTGACTTCCTTTTCAGGATTAAGATATGCTTTTGCTTCCTCATTTAAAGGCTTTTTAGTCATCTGAAGTAAGATGATGTTAGCAAGACCTTCCAAGCCCTTTTCTTTAGCGATAGAGGCTTTCGTTCTTCGCTTTGGTCTGTATGGACGATATAAGTCTTCAAGAACGACCATTGTCATGGCGTCGTTAATTTGCGCCTTTAATTCATCGGTAAGTAAACCCTGCTCTTCAATAGAAGATAATACTGTCGCTTTTTTCTCATCAAGGTTTCTTAAGTAGGTAAGGCGGTCATAAAGGTTACGAAGCTGCTCGTCATTAAGCGCTCCGGTTGCTTCTTTTCTATATCTTGAAATAAAAGGAATTGTGTTTCCCTCATCAATAAGCTTTACTGCGGCGTCGACCTGTGAAAGCTTAATTGAAAGCTCATCAGCGATAATTTTATTAATGTTCATAATGTATCCTTTCGGGTTATTCAGTATTAGGATTGTGCGGTATCATTTATGAGAATTGTACAACCGCATCTTGAAAAGTATACCACAAAAGCAACAAATGTAGTACAATGTCTGTGACTGTGAAAACTGAACTGAGTGTATTGGTAAAGGAGCAACATGGCCGGTAATATCAGAGGAATTTATACTTCAATTAATGACATAAGGCAGAAGGTCTATGCAGAGGTTGCAAGACTTTCTTATGAATATCGGGATGAGAATGATCTGTCATATATGGAAAAAGTACCATATCTGATCATTCCCGGTGAAGAGACTGTATATAGAGACAGCGTTTTTGTTGAAAGAGCTATTGTAAGAGAACGTATGAGACTCGCAATGGGGCTTCCGGCTAGAAACGCAGATGAGATGGCACCTGTATCCCAGGGAGCAGAGGAGGCTGTACAGCCTGAAAAGTACTATCAGCCACCGCTTATCAACATCATCAAGTTTGCATGTCACAAGTGTCCTGAAAAGCGAATCAAGGTTACTGAGATGTGCCAGGGCTGTCTCGCACATCCTTGCATGGAGGTGTGTCCGAAGAATGCAATTTCTTTTGTTGAAGGCAAGGCACACATTGATGAAGAAAAGTGTGTAAAGTGCGGTTCGTGCGTAAATGTATGTCCGTATTCGGCTGTTGTTAAGCAGGAAAGACCTTGTTCTAAGGCTTGCGGAATGAATGCCATTCATTCTGATGAGCATGGAAGAGCAGAAATCAATCAGGATTTATGCGTATCGTGCGGTCAGTGTCTTGCGAACTGTCCGTTTGGAGCAATTGCCGATAAAGCACAGATTTTCCAGTGTATACAGGCTATGAAAACAGATACTCCTGTATATGCGGTAGTTGCACCTGCTGTTGCAGGTCAGTTTGGAACTTCGGTGGTTCCGGGTAAAATAAGGTCATTATTCAAAGCGCTTGGCTTTGCAGATTCATTTGAAGTTGCAATCGGAGCCGACCTTTGTGCAATAGAAGAAGCCAAGGACTTCCTTAACGAGGTTCCGGAGAAGATACCGTATATGGCGACATCGTGCTGTCCTGCATGGGCTGCAATGGCTAAGAAATTATTCCCTGACCAGGCACAGAATATTTCGATGGCACTTACGCCTATGGTACTTACTGCAAGACTTATTAAGAGACAGTTCCCGGGTTGTAAAGTATGCTTCGTTGGTCCATGCTCTGCTAAGAAGCTTGAAGCGAGCAGAAGAACAATTCGTTCAGATGTCGACTTTGTGCTCACATTTGAAGAAGTGCTTGGAATGGTAAGAGCGAAGGATATAGATTTTGACGCTCTTGAAGAGATAGACTGCATGCATGGCGGAACAGGAGACGGACGTGCTTTTGCCGTAAGTGGCGGAGTTGCAAATGCAGTAGTTAACTGTCTTAAGGATATGGTTCCTGATATGGAAGTTAAGGTTGAGTCAGCAGACGGTCTTGATAACTGTAAGAGACTTTTGCAAAAAGCAAAGGCAGGCTTATATAACGGGTATCTCCTTGAGGGAATGGCGTGTCCGGGAGGATGTGTCGCAGGAGCAGGAACGGTTCAGCCTATTGCTAAGTCAACTGCAGCTGTTAATCTTCATAAGAAGGTTTCAACAAATGCACACTCATATCAGACACCTTATGGTGTATGGCTTGAGAGCTTAGAAGAAGGACAGACAATCGATACAGTATCAAAGACTGTAGATCCAAAGGCCGTATGGGGTGAAGGACCACACAGTGCCAACAATTTACGTGCGGCTAATAAAGAAAGCGAGGAAACAGATACAAATGAGGGTTTCTACAATTGAGAGAAAGACAAAAGAAACAGATATCAAGCTTACCTTAAACCTTGATGGAACAGGAAAGAGCAATATTGATACCGGAATCGGATTTTTTGATCATATGCTTGATGGCTTTGCAAGACATGGGCTTTTTGATTTAGAGCTTACATGTAAGGGAGACTTAAATGTTGACTGCCACCATACAATCGAGGATGTGGGAATTGTGCTCGGACAGGCAATTAAAGAAGCAATCGGCGATAAGAAGTCTCTTACAAGATACGGCTCAATGATGCTACCGATGGATGACACACTTATGCTCTGCGCGATTGATTTGTCGGGGCGTCCTTATTTTGTATATGATTGCGAATACTCAATGCCTTCAATTGGTGATATGGATACAGAGATGGTTAAGGACTTCTTCTACGCTGTTTCATATTCGGCAGAAATGAATCTTCACATTAAAAAGCTTGATGGCTTCAACAATCACCACATTGCAGAAGCAACATTCAAGGCATTTGCGAAGGCGCTTGACATTGCAACAACAGTTGACACAAGGATAGAGGGTGTGCTTTCAACTAAGGGCTCGCTGTAATGGGTGTTAATTCTTTTTGAAAAATTTTAAGGGAGATTTTAAAATGATCAGAATTGGAATATTTGGATACGGAAACCTTGGAAAGGGTGTTGAATGTGCCGTTAAGAAAAATAAGGACATGGAGCTTAAGGCGGTTTTTACAAGAAGAGACCCTGAAACTGTTAAGGTTATGACAGAAGGGGTGAGCGTTTACAAGGAAGAAAAGCTTCCTGAAATGAAGGATGAGATTGATGTTTTAATTCTTTGTGGCGGCTCGGCTACTGACCTTCCTGAGCAGACACCTAAGTATGCATCACTTTTCAATGTTGTGGACAGCTTTGATACACATGCCAACATCCCTAAGCATTTTGACAATGTTGATAAGAATGCCAGGGCAGCAGGCAAAACATGTGTAATTTCCTGTGGCTGGGACCCGGGAATGTTTTCATTAAACAGGTTGTACGCTAACTGCATCCTTCCTGATGGCGTTGACTATACGTTCTGGGGAAAGGGAGTAAGCCAGGGACACTCAGATGCAGTAAGAAGAATTGAAGGAGTCAAAGACTGCAGGCAGTATACCTGCCCGGTTGAAGCAGCACTTGACGCAGTACGTTCAGGAAGCAATCCTTCACTTACTACAAGAGATAAGCATACAAGAGTGTGCTATGTAGTTGCGAAAGAAGGCGCAGACTTAAGTCGCATCGAGAATGAGATTAAGACAATGCCTAACTACTTTGCAGACTATGATACAACCGTTCATTTTATTACAGAAGAGGAAATGGCAAGAGATCATTCAGGGCTTCCTCATGGCGGAAATGTAATCCGTACAGGCAAAACAGGAATGAATGATGAGCATACACATATTATCGAGTACAAGCTCACGCTTGATTCAAATCCTGAGTTCACAGGTTCTGTAATCGCAGCCTATGCAAGAGCTGTATACAGACTTAATAAGGAAGGGGATACAGGCTGCAAGACTGTATTTGACATTGCACCGAAGTATCTTTCGGATAAGGATGAAAGAGAGCTTATAGCTCATTTATTATAAGAAAATAACGATACTTTCATTATTCAATAAAATGTGTTATTATAGTATTCGAAACAAGGGCGTTTCATCAAAGTGGTGATGCGCCTTTTATTTTTAGATTCTGTGCTAAGGAGAATTAATATGAAGAAGATTATTACGATAAGCAGAGAATTTGGAGCAGGCGGCAGGTCAATCGGCCGCGAGGTGGCAGGTAAGCTTGGGATTGCTTTTTACGACAGGGACATAATTCTTAAGACAGCCCAGGAGACAACAGATCTTACACCTGATGAGATAAGGCGATTCGAGGAGAAGACTCATATTAATGTCGGATTCACGCAGAGTCTCTTCGATTATTATTCAAGACCGATTGATGAGAAAATCTGGGATGCGCAGATTAAGGCAATCAGAAATCTTGCGGAAAAGGAAAGCTGCGTAATAGTCGGAAGAAATGCAGATTACATATTAAGAGAGTTTGACCATCTGTTAAGAGTATTTGTATATGCAGATAAGGAATGGAGAGTCAGACATTTAAAAACTCTTATGGACGGAACCGATTCAGAAATCGAAGCTAAGATGAATCAGGCCGATAAGGCAAGGAAGAATTACTGTTCTAAGCTTACAGGCAAGGTATACGGTGATGCACACAACTATGATTTATCGATTAACACAGGAAAGCTTTCGTTTGATAAGGCAGTGGAATTAATTCTTAATACGGTTGATGCTGTTTAAGAATTAATATAAATTCAATAAAAGTGGTTTTCACTTTAGAAAGAGAGGAAGAATTATGAAAAAATTTGTTTCAGTAGCACTTGTTGGTGCAATGGCACTTTCAATGCTCGTAGGATGTGGCGCTAAGGAAGAGGCTCCGGCAGCAGAGGCACCTCAGGCAACAGAGGAAGTTAAGGAAGAAGCACCTGCAGCAGAAGAAGCACCTGCAGCAGAAGCAACAGAAGAAGCAGCACCTTCAGCAGGTAAGAAGTATGTTATCGCAACAGATACAGTATTCAAGCCTTTTGAGTACACAGATGAGAGTGGTGCTTTTGTAGGAATCGACGTAGACATTCTTGCAGCTATCGCTGAGGATCAGGGATTTGAATATGAGCTTCAGAGCCTTGGATGGGATTCAGCTATTGCAGCTTGCCAGGCAGGCCAGGCAGACGGTATGATCGCCGGTGCATCAATCACAGATGAGAGAAAAGAATCAGGTTGGATTTTCTCAGACGGTTACTATGATGCTACACAGTGTATGACTGTTGCTGAAGATTCAGAAATCACAGGATTTGCTGATCTTAAGGGCTTAATGGTTGGTGTTAAGACAGGTACACAGGGTGCAGCATATGCAGAAAGCCTTAAGGATGAATATGGATTTGAAATCACATATTATGAGGATTCACCTACAATGTATCAGGCAGTTCTTGGCGGACAGGTTGTAGCATGCTTTGAGGATACACCTATCATGAAGGCTTCAATCCAGGAAGGTTCACTTGCACTCAAGGTTCTTGATGATACGCAGAACGAAGGCTCACCATACGGTTTTGCAGTATTCTCAGCTGACAAGCAGGAACTTGTAGACCTTTTCAATGCAGGTCTTGCAAATATTAAGTCTAACGGTAAGTATGACGAGATTATTGCTAAGTATCTTGGATAATAATTATTGAATTAATTATTAGAATTAACCGGGCGCTAGGACTAGGTCCTGGCGCCTGTTTTGTTGAAATTTGTCCGTTGCTTTATTATAATACAATGGTTAACGGTTTTTGAAAGGAGAAGTTAAGTGGTACGTATCATTTCAGCATACGGTGGACTATTATTAAAGGCTATGGGACAGACACTTCTGTTAGCACTCTGCGGTCTGTTCTTTGCGTGTATTTTAGGTCTTATATTTGGTCTTCTGAGTGTATTAAAAAACAGAGCATGTAATGTAATAGCAACGATTTTTGTAGACGTCATAAGAGGCGTTCCGATGATTGTCCTTGCCTACTTTGTATATTTTGGTATTCCGTATTTATGGAATAACATACTTGGATTCGGGGGAATGAACTTATCGGCGCTGCAAGCCGGTACGATATGTCTTTCTCTTAACTGCGGTGCTTACATGGCAGAGATTATCCGTGCAGGTATCCAGTCGGTTGATAAAGGACAGATGGAGGCTGCCAGAAGCCTTGGACTTCCATATTGGAAGGCTATGCAGAAGGTTGTACTTCCTCAGGCAATCAGAACAATGATTCCAAGTATTATTAACCAGTTCATCATCACACTTAAGGATACATCGATTCTTTCGGTTATCGGATTCCCGGAACTTGTTAATACTGCCAAGAATGTTGTTGCCAACACATTCATGTCGTTCCAGACATGGACTATTGTAGCTATTATGTACCTGATAGTAATCACTATTTTATCACGTACCGCAAAAGCACTTGAGAGGAGACTTAACCGTGGAAGAGAATAGAAAAGTTAAAATTCATGTTTCTCACCTTAAGAAGAGTTTCGGTTCTCTTGAGGTTTTAAAGGACATTAATACAGATATTTATGAAGGCGAGGTTGTTGTAGTACTTGGTCCTTCGGGCTCCGGAAAATCAACATTTTTACGCTGCATCAACAGACTTGAGGATATCACATCAGGTGATGTAATTGTTGATGGAATTAACGTATCTGATAAGAAAACAGATATTAATAAAGTTAGGGAAAATGTCGGAATGGTATTCCAGCATTTTAACCTTTTCAATAATCTTGATGTCATGGGCAATATGATATTAGCCCCTGTTGAGACTAAGAAGGCTAAGAAAGCAGAGGCAAAGGAAAACGCTCTTAAACTTCTTGAGAGAGTCGGACTGCAGGACAAAGTAAATGCATTCCCTGCACAGCTCTCAGGCGGTCAGAAGCAGAGAGTTGCGATTGCAAGAGCGCTTGCCATGAACCCTGACATCCTTTTATTCGATGAGCCTACATCAGCTCTTGACCCTGAAATGGTCGGAGAAGTACTTGCAGTTATGAAGCAGCTTGCAAGAGAGGGAATGACAATGGTTGTTGTTACTCATGAAATAGGATTTGCAAGAGAAGTAGCTGACAGAGTAATCTTCATGGAAGGCGGTTATATCGTAGAAGAGGGTACACCTGAAGAGGTTATTCTTAATCCAAGCGAAGAGAGAACTAAGGATTTCTTAAGCAAGGTACTGTAGTGTTATATATATATTATTCATTGTAAATTTCAGGATGGGAAGATAAGTAGATGCTTCGTACAGAAATCGGTATTCCTACAATTTTAAAGGTCGGAGAGAACACGCTTGAAAAAATGGGTGAGTATCTTGCCGAATATGAGATAGATAAGGTCGTTATATACTTTGGAAACGGATTAATCAATTTGTTCGGAGACAAAGTGTTTAATGGCTTTAAAGAGGCCGGTGTAGAAGTGCTTCATTATGAGGAGCTTGATACAGTTAAGATTGAAGACTTAATGGATATGGCTTTTTCATTACCGAATGAAACAGAAGCGGTAATAGGACTAGGTGGAGGCAAGGTTATTGATGCTGCCAAGTATATGTGCTACCTTAAAAAGCTTCCTTTTGTCAGTGTTCCAACATCTGCTTCATCTGACGGATTCTGCAGCTCAACTGCATCATTAATCGTCAATGAGAGAAGATTAAGCGTTCCTGCAGAGCTTGCTGATGCAATTATTGTAGACACTCAGGCGATTCTTTCAGCACCTGCCAAATTCATATTATCAGGTGTTGGTGATATGATGGCCAAGATTACAGCCGTTTATGACTGGCAGTTTGAAGCCGCAAACGGATACAGTGTATTAAATGACACTGCTGTCATGATAGCTAAAAATGCAGTCAATTCATTTGCAAGGCTTCCGTTTGACATGGTTGAAAAGCCTGTATTTATAAGAGAACTTGTGAATGGATTAACACTTAGCGGACTGGCAAATGAAATTGCAGGCTCAAGTGCTCCTACCAGTGGTTCGGAACATTTAATAAGCCATGCCCTGGATAAAAATTCACCTGCTCCTCAGCTTCATGGAATCCAGGTAGGAATTGCAACATATATTATGGCAATTGTCCAGGAACACAGAGTAAGAAGAATTAAGCAGGTATTTACAGATACGGGATTTTTCGAATACTGTAAAACACTTTCGTTAAGTAAGGATGAATATAAGAAGGCTATAGATATAGCTCCTTCAATTAAGCCTTTCAGACATACATATCTTCATGAAGAAAAGTATCGTGAAAAAGCAAAAGAAGTAATCGATACGGATGAAATTTTAAAAGAGATTCTAATCTAGACTAAAAGCCATGCTCGCGAAGCTTATTCTCTATTATATCAAGGAGAGCTTCGCTGTTGGCTTCGACAACGTGTACATGATGGCCGTCAGTAAGGTTTTTGAGTGGGCCGGATTTTGAATTACGTATTTTTTCCATGAATTCAGAAACATCAGAATGAGTCTTAATCATGAGGTCGGCACTTAGCTGGCCGTATACGTCGTGGTATACGACAACATTAAGGACAGTTCCGCCATAGTCAACTATTGTATTAAGCTCAAGCTCGATTTTGGTGTCATCATGGCAGACACGTATTGCCCTTTTATGAGTGCCACTGTGAAGACTGGGGTTATCAAGAATATAGCCTCTGTTCGTGCTGATTACCGGTACGCCGTCAACTCTTAGCGAAGCTATATCCGCAACGATAACCTGTCGACTTACTTTAAGCCTGTCAGAGAGCGTTGCTCCGTTGACAGGCTGAGTAGATTTTTTCAGTATTTCATGTATTTTTTCACGTCTTGCTTTTCCGGTCATATAATCAGTTAATTGTTAAATATCAAGCTTTAAGTCGCCGTCTTTAATGATTGATGCTTTTCTAAATAATACTCCAAATACGTAGCAAAGTATAGCAGGAAGAATAAATGAAATCATGATAAGTCCGAACCAGTCAAATGCTGTTACTGAAGCTTTAGCACCGTTTGCCACATCCTGAACCCATCCTGAATAAACGCCAATCTGACCTACAAGTCCGCATGTACCCATTCCCGAGCTTACTGCAGCACCATTCATTTTAAGCTTGAATATGCATGTTGCAACAGGACCTGTGATTGCACTTGTCAGAATAGGTGCAATCCATATTTTCGGGTTCTTGACGATATTGCCCATCTGGAGCATTGAAGTTCCAAGACCTTGTGCAAAAAGTCCGCCCCACTTATTTTCCTTAAAGCTTAATACTGCAAATCCAACCATCTGTGCGCAGCAGCCTGCAACAGCTGCACCGCCTGCAAGACCTGTAAGACCTAAAGCTGCGCAAATGGCAGCAGAGCTTATCGGAAGTGTAAGTGCGATACCGACAATAACCGATACGATTATTCCCATTACAAATGGGTGAAGTTCTGTAGCCCACATAATGAGGTTACCGAAGGCTGAAGCTGCGCTTCCGAGAGCAGGACCCCACCATATTGATAAAAGTACACCGGATGCAAGTGTAGCTGCAGGTGTAACGAGTACATCAATTTTGGTTTCTTTAGATACCATCTTGCCTATCTCAGCTGCAAATACTGTTACAACTAAAACTGCAAGAGGACCGCCGGC
>SAMEA3663275__coassemble_3639_pt1 | contig 3861 bp, 3 predicted proteins | sample SAMEA3663275__metabat2_low_PE_036 | metagenome-assembled genome bin SAMEA3663275 (sample SAMEA3663275) | pig gut metagenome | biome: pig gut; feature: pig-associated habitat; material: faeces | place: China | collected 2013
GATGAGATAATTGCACAGGGATTTGTGCCTTGTAAACGTTGTAACCCATAGGAGAAGGAAAAAATGAAGTGTGAAAATTGCGGTGCAGAATCAACAGACAAGTTCTGTCCATATTGCGGATCAGAGATGCCTTATAGCGGACCGAATGCTGTTATCATAAACAATTATTATAATGGTGACTCAAATAAGTCTGAAGATGATACGTTTCATAGGTCATCTACTAAAAAAAGAGTTTATTACTCTTCAAAGAGAAAATCGGTTGCACTATTGTTATGTATATTCTTAGGAATAGTTGGGGCACATTATTTCTACGTTGGAAAGGTTGGAAAGGGAATATTATTTTTATTTACTGGAGGATTGTTTGGTATTGGCTGGATAGTAGATATATGCATTATCTTGTCAGGCAACTTTACAGATAATAGAGGATCACTACTAGATGATTCTAAAATGACACAAAATGAAAAAAATGCTGTTTTTTTAGTATTAACAATCATAGGAATAATTGGATTAATTACGGGCATATCAAGTTATGAAGCAGAATTAATCATATTCTACCTAATATGGAGTGGAATATTTGGATTTTTATATTATCGCGGAAAGAAGAACGTGGACTAACTGGGGGAACTAAAGATGAAAGAATATGTATATTTTTGTAAGAATTGCAAAAGACTTGAAGCAGATACTGCGGACAATAGACCATTTCGATGCGAAGAGTGCGGTGGAAAGTTTCAGCCTTTGCATGTTACAGTACCTGAATGGAAAACTGCATCACCAGAAGAAAGAAGGGATATAGTAAATCGTTCTGTAAGAAAAGAAGCTCCTCGAAATAATTTGAATAAGAAGCAGAATCCAAATAAGAACATAAATAGAGACAAAACTAACATAAACTCACAAAATGGTGTTATAGACAAAGTTAAGGAGTTTGTTGAAAAAATATCTGTTGGAGAAGAAGGAAAGAATTCCAAATTGTCGATTGCTGGCTTTATTGCGTCGTTTCTCCCATTCTTTAGTGTATTTGGATTAGCTGCAGGTATAATAGATTTATTAAAGAAAGACGGTCGAAAAAAGGGGTTTTCAATTGCAACTATTTGTATATCAGTAATAATGTTACTTGGATCATTCGGACTTTCGGCTGGAACAGGAACCGCTGATGAAAAGCCTACAGATGGTATTGTAGCAGAGACCACTACAGAAGAAGCAGTTCAGGAACCTATACTTGATGACAATTTGGTTGTAGACACAGCGAATATAACTGACACAACCAACATCGTGTCAGAGGTCGAAGATAACAGTTCGGATTTGATAGATATTGGTGAAGATACAGAAATAGCTACAGGGGAGAAAACAGAGGAAACTGAACCAGAAGTTACTACCAGAACACTATATACAACAAGTAAAGTTAATATTAGAGAACAACCAAATACAGATTGTGCAGTATTAGGAAAGGCTGAAAATGGACAAGAGGTTATAGAGTATGAGGCGGGAACTGATGGATGGAGTAGAGTTGCTTGTGGAGGAGTAGAAGGATACATTAAGTCTGAGTTTCTAACGCAGGAAGCGCCAAACATAGCAACAACACAAGCTACAGAACCAGCAACGTCCGTTGCAACGACGGAACCTGTTCAGAATACACCAGCTCCAGCACAAGAGGCTACAGCTGTGGTTGCCAGTGTGCCAGAAACAACAGTTGCTGTAGCACCAGCTCCAGAACCTATTACAGCGCCAGTGGCAACAAGTGCCTCAGGTGGTTTTGTTGTGAATGGAAAAAATGGAAAAATACATAAAGTAGGTGGATGTACAAAACCACCTACGGATGATCCTAGATATTGTCAAACATATGAGGAGGCAGAAGCTATTTCTATAAGTGTTGCTCCGAACGAATCAAAGAGAAGATGTGGTAACTGTTATAAGTAATATTTATTCAGGCGGTGGAACAATTGTACATGAAGAATTTACATGATAGTGTCAAATGATTTATGAAAAAATTGTGCTATAAAATATGCTCTTCGAACTCGCCCACCCAGTTAAGTTTGTTGGTGATTTCGAGGATTTTGGCCCCACCCACGAGTTCTCAGAGCATGGTTGTACATTGAAAACTGCAAATATTTAAGATTGTTAAGGAGTTCCGCCACCCTTGACAGCATAAAAAGAACTGCTGTCAGGTAATTACCGACGGCGAAGAACTCAAGAATAGATAGATTTTCTCCGTCGCTGACAACAGTGTAGCAGTTCTTTTTATTTAGCTATCAAGGGCAAGCCGCTTCGCGGTGGCTGGTATTAAACCTCTGGCTCTGAATCTAAGAATAGATAGTGGCTTCGCCGTTTTGGATATTTAAGATTGTCTGTTGTCCGAGAGCAATGAGCATTTGCCATTTACCTGGCATGTTGTCTATATACTTTAAGTCTTCAATCTCATTGAGAACTCTGTAGTGGTTATGCTCGTGAGGACGTAAGAAGTTATAGTAGGTAACCCAGAGAGCCAGGTCATAGTTGGCACCGTCGATGTTATCGAAACCATTGGTTGGTCTGTAGGAAGCTTTGTAAGTGCGGTTGAGCCTCTCAATCATCTGCTTATAAGGTCTGAACTGTGTAGATACAGCATCGTCGTTGGTAAGTCCAATAACCTGAGTGATTTCAAACTTAAAATCATCACCGAATTCACGAAGAAACTGTTGTGCAGCAAGAACATAAGCACTGTATCCATCTGCAATGAAACGGAAGTTTTCAGGAAGCTTTTTAAGCTTATTGAATGCCATTCTCATAGCAAGTATACAGGCACCAACATCTCTCTCTGACGATATACGATAACCGATGATGGAGCGTTTGACGGCATCCATTATGAACCAGATATAGCCTCTGATACCACGAACTTTGATATAGGTTTCATCAGCAGTAAATACCCTGCCGGAACCATAATCATAGTTGTCAGTAAAGGGCTTGATACAGATAGCTGCAGTCTTGCAGTAGTTAGCAACAGTCTGGTGAGAAATATCAATACCATGAACAGCTTTGAGAGCCTCTTTGGTCTTACGAAGTGATAGACCAAGATTGATTTTATAGGTAAGACATAAGCCCATAACGTTCTTGTCAAATTTGGAGAATTTAAGAGATGAAGCATTCTTCGGAAGGGTATTAAGATCCATCTTAAAGAAATCTATAGCGAATTCGCGATAGATGTAATGGAGCTTATATTTATTCTTTCCATAGTCTTCATCAAGGTCAGCTTTATCGACTTTCTTAAGGTTTTTAAGATAGTAAGGGCATTTAGGATTAACACATTTGTGAACAATGAAATTTTTCCTGTCTTTCTTATGAACAAGAGAATGGTCACAGTGAGGACATCTAAGGACATATATCTTTGAGAAGCGTCCTTCAGAAGCTACAGAGAATAAAGACTGGCAAACCTTGCATAAGAGCTGGCTTTGCTTCTTACCATCATTCCACATGAGATAGTGGTAAGGTGCATTGCACTGAGGGCAGGTACAGCTGGCAGGAACATTGCATTCGCCATGACGGAATACAGGCTTGATGGTCTTGCAATAGCGCATCTGGTAGTAGGAAATAAGATCAGTCCAGTTCCATTCCTGCTTGAAAGAGATGATCTTTGGGAGTTCATCAATCTTAAACTTTTGATACTTTGGAGAATGGGAATCGTCGAAAGCCCACTGCTTTAAAGGAATATATTTGCAGATAAAGTTTATTAGCCAGTAGTTTTGTTTATAAAGTTGATGGCACAATTGAATAAGATAAAGTATAATATCCACGAGCATTGCTCCTTTGTTAAATTTGATGTTTGGTCGCGGATAATTATAACAAAAATAGGAGGTCAATGCTCTTTTTATTTGTAGACCTCCAGGAAAC